>Ga0114909_1000742_pt1 | contig 21542 bp, 16 predicted proteins | sample MalvireepMed_906_FD_87290 | JGI IMG/M metagenome (GOLD analysis project Ga0114909, IMG submission 87290) | Marine viral communities from the Global Malaspina Expedition - Malaspina viral metaG DeepMed_906 | ecosystem: Environmental > Aquatic > Marine > Oceanic | place: Mediterranean Sea...
ATAATACCAAACTAAATTCAATAAAAGCTGTGAGTAAATGCTTTTATTTACTGACAGCTGCACGCCTTCGCTGACACTCTTCGAGTACCTTTTGCTTTTCTTGTTCATTGTAACTTTGCCATGAAGTGATTTCATTGATATAACGAAAGCAGCCTAAGCAAAGATCGTTATTATCCAAGCAACAATTTCTAACACATGGACTATGGCTTGTGTTAGTTAGATGTTTGGCATTTTTATCAAAAATATCTGTCAAAACATCCACTCCTTATAAAGTTTGTGCATAACGTGCAATTGCTACAATTTCGTGTTTGGTTTTACTAAGCAGTTTAGCTTGCAAAGCAAAAACATTATATTTTGGGTTTTCTGATGACCGTTTTAACTTAGATGATTTTGTTGACATATTTCTTTCTGATAATAACGTTTGCCAATGGTAACAAAACTGTATCAATTCAGTTGCGGCGAGTATTTTAGCATTAAGTAATAATGAAGAGACCACATCAGAGGCCTGACTAAAATCTTCCTGCTCTAATGTCTCTGTTAGCTTAGTAATTAATACAGAGTTTTCATCAATATAGTCAGCTAACATATATAGTGCCAATTCAGCTGACCCTTGATTTAGTAAGTACAAGTCAAAATCAAAAGCTAGTTGGTCATCACCTTTAGGCGCTATGGTTTGTAACATAAAAGATAGGTCATTCTCTTGCCCTGATTTTTTATGGGCTTTATCTTTGCGATCTGTAGTAGGGTCAATCAATTCGTTCTTTAACCAAGGGGACAACAAAGTAGCTAACTGCTTAATATATATTGTCGAGCTAGTACTCTTAGGTAGCACAGCCAATACCCATGTAGAAAATTTCTCAGCATTAGGCATTGTGAATTCATGTCCTAATGCAAAGACCCCACGCTGAAGTCGACAATTACCAGCTAAGTCATTCACAAAATCAATAAACGGTGATGACTCAAACTCAGTGATTAAAACCGTAAAGCGACCACTTTGCCATTGTTGCTGTTGAGTGACAATGTTCGCTGCAACAGTAATTTGTAAACCAAAGGCTTGCAATAGCTGTATTAAATGTTGCTGCTCTTGAGGTTTCCTGACCGCTAATAATAATTCAATAGGCTGTAACTGATATTGTTTTGCTAAAGCCCTTAATTCTGCTTTATTTAACGGTAAGTCATTTACTTCTAATATTGAAGAACTCGTAGTCTGGTCACGTTTTGATAATACCGCAAAAGGCATCACAAAGCTTAGCTGGTAGCCCCGCTCTGTTAGACTTACCGAAAGGTGTTCACCGTAATGACGTTCTAACAAAAGATAAAAGTATTTTAATAATTCGTTTTGTGCAGTTTGGCTATTTCCTTCGTGAACAAATTGTAATACCTCTGGTAATTTGAGCTTTTCTGACATTGTTCTAGCAAGTGATTTATCTTGATATACAGCTTGTACAATGCCAGTAAATGAAATATTTTGCTGGCCATCATTTTTGTCCTGTAAAGCCAAGGTTATTTTTAAGCTTGTTTCACTTTGTTCTGCCAAAAGTAATTGACTAAAAATACGAATAAGTTCTGCAAAAATCTGTGCATCGAGATTTACTTGCGTTTGAATATTCTTATGAATAACTAAACTTATTTGGTTATTACGGCTACTAATTTCAGTGGATTGGTTAAGTAATATCGCTTGCATTTCTGCAACTAAATCAACATCACTAAGCGATAAGGTTGCTTTCTCTGTTCGCAAGTAACTATATAATTTCATTTGCTTTAACCGTTCAGCTATCCTGCGGTTTTGCTTATAAAATTGCTGTAAACATTCATTCATTGATTTTTGTTCAACAGACAATAAAGCGAGTGTCGTCAATTGAACATGAATAATATCGGTTAGTTCCTCACCACAGATTTGTTGGCTTATAAATTCAAACTCTTCAGCGGTATGAGTTGTAGATTTAAGTAATTTCATTGCCAAAATTTGCTGCTGTTCATTTTCTTCTGCTGCAACTAGTTTTTCATGTTGTTGATGGCATTGTTCAACTAGCTGAGCTAGCTCTTTTTCTCTATCTTTCATCAACGCGGGATCAAGCTGAAAATTTTGAAGTGACTCTAATAACTCATCATTCTTAAGTACGAATCGCTTAACATACTCTCGAACATACCAAAGCAAACAAGCAAACAAAATACACACCAAAGCCAGCCCTAAACTTAACCTTAGCTGTACTTGCTGAGCAGGAAACTTAATGATACTTTCAAATATCGACAATTTTAATGGCTTAGTAACTTTTGCTTGCTCTATATTCTCATCGGTTGAGCTATCAAGCACTTCGCGGACTTGTTTTTGTAAATCAAATAATTGCTGATGATACTCACCGATTAATCGTAAATGTCCTTGCCATTTAGCTAAAAACCCCTCCACCATCACAAGCTCTTTAAGAGTTAACAGGCGAAGCTCAAACGTTGATAAGTTTGCATTATTACTTTGCTTAACATCGACCTTCAGAAATAACGCTGAAGAAAATAAATTGTCTATCTCAAGTCGTAATCTCTCAAATTCACTTAATGAGGTATGTAAATTTAATACCTCAACAATAGATAAAATATGTTCAAGTTGTTTTTCCAACTTCACTAAATTGGCGCTTGCCACAGCTGAGTCTTGCTGTTTGTTTGTTTGATCAAATAAAATCGATAATTGCTCTAAAAATGAAGATTTAATTTCTTGATTTTTAATATTATTTCGCGAAATACGCTCTGCTAGGCTGTTTTTTGAGTTATCTTTTAGCTGCCATTGATGGAATTTACTTTGGGATGTAGAGCTCATCATACTGAGTTGCTTATTTATCTCACTAAGCTGCGTTTGAAGCGAAGCATAATCAACAGTATTATCGCTTTTAGTAAGTGACTCAATAAGCTTGTTAGCTTTGAATAGATATGTGGTTTGCAGCAATTTCCCGCTTATTAGCTTATGCTGCTCTTCAATAAGCTTAAAATATTGTTGCTGCTGATAGAGAAATACCGTCAATAATGAAGTTACAGCACAGAAGAACAAAAATAGGCCAAGAAAATAAGGCGTAATATTGAGTCGAAGATTTTTTGGCTCAATTTCTTGTTTGTTATCTTGCTTATTTTCTAATAGGTCTTCGTTATCACTTTCAGCTAAATTATCGTTTAGCCCACTACTAACAACATTACTCATTGATATTATTTCATTACTCAATTCCTTTAGACATAGTTTATACTATTCATGCGCGCAAGGCATCTGTCTGTTCAGCATTTAATCAATGCTATTTGCCTTGAATTACCGTGACTTTTTAGTTACCCACGCCCACTCCATGCAACATACTATCGGCTCTTGTCCTGATTCATCATGGATAACAACTGGAATCTCAATAGTTCCTTTTTCATCTTGCTCGATTTGCAAAATATTTTCTGGCGTTAAACTGGCCACTGCCGTTAAATCTCCCTGCATTCGACGTTGATAATTTATTGCCATTGATTTTAGCAACGGTAGCTTGCTGTCAGGAACATGCATACCAAAAACGATTCCTGTTGCAGACTCAGCGAGAAGGGCTGCTGCCGTAGCATGAATCCCTCCAATATGATTTTGTACTGATTTCCGGTTTTTTAGAGACAGTAATACTTTATTTTGGCTTACTTCATTAATCTTTATGCCTGAGGTGCCGGCATATTTAACCGTTGTTGAAAACAACTTGGTTAATAAGAATGAGCGTAGAAAGTCTGGTGCTGAGTTGATTTTTGTAACAATATTATTAAAACGATTAGCCATAACGAGTATCTTCATGAATTATGAGGTAACAGTATTGTTACTCAAACTGGTCTGACCTGCAAGGTGATTGTTTTACTGGCTACATTCCTTTTTATTTGTCTAATAGTTCGACCAACTGATTAATGGTTAACTCAGAGAAAACTTGGATACCATGCTGTTGAAGTAATTGGCTACATATTCCTTGTCCATTAATTTTTCTATCACTAAAAGTACCATCATAAATAGTATTGCTACCACAGGATGGGCTAGACTCTTTTAAAAGGGCAAAGCGAATATGATGTTGCTTGCACAGTGCTAATGCCTGCTCAGCCCCCGAAACAAATGCTTGAGTAACGTCATCACCATCATTAGTCATCACTTTTTGTCCTTGCCGTTCTGCAGGAGCTCTTGGCACAGGCAAACCACCAATAACCTCTGGGCAAACACTAATCAGTCGTTGTTCTTGTTGCCATTGCTTTAATAGATCGCTCTGTATAGCTTTCCCTTTGCCATCATAACGAACCTTTTGCCCTAAGAGGCAGCCGCTAATTAAAATTTTATCATGCATTTGTTGAAACCTTTCTTAATCTTTAGTGATGTCACCTAAAAAAAGCTTAGAGAATATTTAACGCTTCCATCAACTGTTTCAATTGCTTACTACTCATTTCATCCTCCCCCTCAAGCCAGCATGATTGACTATAACAATCAAAATTTAAGGCGAAATAAAACTTATCATGCCAAACAAAACGAGTATTTTCACGATCTGCTCCTTTGATAGTTTCTAATATACTAATTTTCGATGAGTTCGCTAATATTTGCTGTAAAAGCTGCTCAATATCCTCTTGATACCAAAAGCCTGAAAAAGAAAAAATAAGTTGTTCATTATTCAAGTGCATCGATTCTATCGTTGGATTTACTTTTAGCATTTTACTAACCTAGGCTAAGTATTTTAATATAGTTAATTATACGACTAAAGTTTGATGTTAATCAGGCGTTATCGAAAAAAAAGCAAGGACAAATTAGTTTATTTTTCATATACTCAAAGCAGAAATGTTTATTATTATAACAATCGTTATAATTTGTCCTGTAAAATAAAGAGAGTGATTACTATGAAAAAACTTCACCTTGCTGTAGCAGCAACGGTTATGATGGCTTCTCCAGTGTTTGCTGGTGATGCGGCAGCTGGTAAATCTAAATCAACTATGTGTGCAGCTTGTCACGGTGCAGCTGGTATTTCAATGGTACCAACATACCCTAACTTGGCAGGCCAAAAAGAAGCTTATCTTGCTAAACAGCTTAAAGATTTTAAATCTGGTAAACGTAACGATCCTACCATGAAAGGTATGGTTGCAGCACTTTCTGATGCCGATATGGATAACCTAGCAGCGTATTATGCTGGCTTAAAATAAATAATTAACGTTATAAATTTAAAATGTCGTGAGGATCTGTTCTCACGGCATTTTTTTATGAAAATTTAACACCCTATACTTCTTTTCCTCAAGTTAACATTACGCATATGTCATTGCTAACCAGTTACTAGCATGTATAAAAAAGGCCTCCCGAAGGTGGCCATAATTATCAATAATGAGTTTATAAGTTATTGAGTATTTCGAATATTATACTTTACGACGTACAGCTCTAGCTAAACCGAATAGCGCTAAACCGAAAATAGCTAAACTAGTAGGTTCTGGAATCGTATTGCCAGAAGCAACACCAGCGCCTGTGCCATATTTTCCACCTTTAAAATCAACAAATCCACCGAATCCAAGGTCTGATCCAAAAAGCTCGGTATCAGTATCAAAATTACCTGCTGCAGCCCCACCAGACACATGCCAGTACGAGTCTAAATTACCTTTTTCTGGAGTATAACCAATGCCTTCTTTTAAAACTTCAAAACTTAAAGATAAAAACAAAGAGCCGTCTATTGCCATATCAACATCAGCTTGCGAGGTTAAGTTTAAACCATCAAAATCAGCGCTGTTATCAAAGTAGATGTTAAAATATCCAGTCCCCTTCGAACCAGCTAAATTATACAAAGAGCCGTCAGTTAGGTCCCCATCAAACTCAAGACCGCCAAAGGCAAAGGTAAGCTCACAAGTTGGACATACAAAATCGGTTTTGCCATTAAAAGAGTTGATTTCGCCAACCCCTTGCAACATTGAACCAATTGTTCCAGGAAATTCAGAGGATACATCCGGGGCGCCAGCTAAACTCTGACCAGCAAAAGAAAACCATTGAGTAAAATTACCAGTAGAAATAAAATCATTAGTCGTTAATGTCTGGTAATCCGGATCCCATGTCACCCCACCAACAGTAATTTCTGAGGCTGTGGCTGAGACGCTTGCTAAAACTAGCGCAGCTACACTTAACGCTTTACTATATTTGTTCATAAATCATTTGTCCTTATCCATTTTTTTTAAGGAATTTTCATTAGCATAAATTAACTCTTAGCTAAAAAACTAAATCCGTTCACTTCCACGCTCTACAAAGCACAGAGCATGCCAAAAAATAAAAACAAACAATTTCAGCCTGTTAAGTGATATAAAAAAAATAAAATCAGTTTATTGTAAAATATACTGACATACACTAGTTAACCTTTTGCTGCAGAAGGCTTGTCAAGCAAGGACTCGGCTTTAAGCCTACTTTGTTTTACTTCACTATCGTTTGAACCTGCAGCAATAGCTTTATCAAGCATATTCTTACCTTCAAGCAACTCATCATTACCCACTAAAATGACACCGTAAGACTCTTGAATCTCAAGGTTATTAGGTTTTAATTGATAAGCTTTTTTGATATTCATTAATGCTTGACTATGTTGCCCTAACTTAAACTGATTCCAAGCTAGATTATTCAATACCGCCGCATTGTTAGGCACTTGAGATGATAAGACTAAATATTGAACAAGTTTCTTGTCTCTATCTTGATTACTATACAGTTCAGCAAGCAATAGACGAATTTTGTTATTATCAATGTGCTTATCGATAAATAGCTCTAATAAGTGCTCAGCTTCTTTGCTTTGCCCATTAAATTTTAATGTCCGTGCTAAATTGAGTAAATTAACTTCCGTAGCACTCTTCTCATAAGCGGCAGAAAAATAATCAATTGCTTGCGAATAGTTTTTTTCTACGCTGTAAACTTCACCAGCAACTTTATCAAGTAAGTGATGATTTGCGTTTTTGCTTTCCAATATTTTTAATAAAGATTTAGCTTTCTGATAGTTTTTGTTTTTTGCTTCAAAGTAAAATAACGAGGCTGTAATGTTAATATCATTTTTGTAAAACTCATGTGCCTTGCGTGCTTGTTCAAGCGCGAGCTGGTTTTCACCTAACCACTCTAATACACTAATATAACGAACATTTAAAAAATAATTACTAGGCTCTATAGATAAACCTTGTGCAAATACATTCCTTGCTTGTAGAAAGTTCTTTAGCTGTATATAGCTATCGCCAAGCAAAATAAAATAATTTGAGCTTAGCTCCACCGATTTATCGATGCTTTTTAGCTTCCCAATTGCCTGGTTCACTTGCCCATCGGATCTTAAAACTTGCGCCAATGCAATATTCATATACAAACTATCAGTTTGGTGATGTTTTGATAATACAGCGAGAGCATCAGCTAAGAATTCTTTATTTTCAGCTAAGTTAACCAAAGATCTTAATGTACCTTTGTGTTCAGGTGACAACTGAAGAACTTTATCAAAATATGAAATAGCCTTTTTTTCTTGTTTTAGCTCTTGGTGCATTAAGCCGAGGTTATACAAGCTGGCAATATTATTAGGCTGTATCCCAATTACTTTTTCAAAGCTATTTATGGCGTGCTCAGTTTGTTTTTTATCCAGATAAAGAAACCCCTCTAACATATGGCCTATGTATGCCTCTTCTTTACTCTTTTGATAGCTATGAATAATCTCTTTTGCTTTATCTTCTTGGCCTGACTTTAAGTATTCAACTGCTAACACTATCTGGGCACTAGTCAGTGACGGGTCGAGCTTAGTAGCACGTTCTATAGAGTCAATCCCTCTGATATCATTTCTCGACAGCAATATGCCCCCTTTTTGGGCTGCTATCAGAGCATCTTCAGGTGCTAATTTCTCAGCTTTATCCAACAAGGTCAATGCGCCTTCAAACTCACCTATTGTCATCAAGCTTGCACTTGAATTTTTCAATAAGGTAATGTCTGCTTCAGTTAACTCTAATTCAACAAAGCTTTCCGCAGCATCACCGTAATAGCCCAATTCAAACTTAGTTACCGCCAGTATTTTTTTCACTAAATGGTTATTCGGTACTAAACCAGCGATTGCTGTTAATTTTGTATAAGCTTGTTCAGTATCACCAAGAAAAAATGAACTCACACCAGTAATTACTTTAGCAGTCAGTAATCCTTGTTCGTATTGCAATGCCTGTTCAGCATAATCTCTTGATTCAGTATAGTTTTGCTGTTGGTACTCAAGTTGCGCTTTATACATTAGAGCTAATGGTGAGTCTTTAAAGGTTTTTAGCAAGGTACCTGTTAAAACATTTGCCGCTTGATATTTTTCAGCCCTGATCAAACTTGCAACCTCAAAATAGCGTACGTTGTGGTTTTGAGGTTGTTGAGTGAGGTAGCGCGCAAAAGCTTCACTAGCGCGTTCGAATTCTTGCTGGGCGTAATGCGAATAACCTTGCATCAACAAGGCTTCTGGGAATCCTATTTCCTCCTCAAGCAAGGCATTGATAACCACTAATGCTTGAGAGTAATCTTGACTTGAATAATAAAGGTAAGCTTGAGCAAGTTTGCTATAAACAGTATCTTTATTAATAGCGATGGCTTGTGTTAAGTAATCTTGTGCTTGAGCTACTTGTTGTTGCCTTAACCCACTGATACCTGCATAGGTTAATAGCTGAATATAATCTCTATCCGCCAAATCATTACCGCGCTCAACTAACTGATAAACTTCATCAACTTTATTTAAGCCAGTTTTCACTCTTGCTAACTGTGTCGCAACATCTTCGAAGTCTATTCCTAACTCTAATGCACGAGTAAGTTCTTTTTCTGCATTAAGGTAACTACCTTGCCTTAGATATGCATTAGCTAAGACAAAACGCGCTTGAGCATTTTTAGGCTCAAGTCGGATCGCATTTTTATATTCTATAATTGCACTAGAAAAATTTCTTTCGTTGGCAAATTCATTACCACTTATAATTAATTGCTGTGCTGACTTTGGCTCACTGCACCCAGCGATGATTAATGCTAATAATAATGTTGAGGTTATTATGCTCTTTTTCATACCAAATCCCTTTGTTTTCTTGGTTTGCTGTAAATAAACAAAAACGACTGCAATGCAGCCGTTCTGTGTAGTTAAGTTATATAATTATAATGTCGCCAATAGTTGAGCCTTTTTATCTTTCTGCTTAACCGTGGTAGTGGCTGTTTTTTCCAGTATGGCTTTAGCTTCATTTAAACGATTATTTGCTATCAATGCTTCGACATAATTTAGAGCAATATCGGCATCATTACCTTTTACCAATGAAGAGGCTTTCGCTGCATGTTTTAAGGCAGCTCGTTTATCACCTTTTTTAAGTAAAATTTTGCCATAAGTATCAACAACATTAGCTATTTCAGGTGCTAATTCAAAGGCCACTTCAGCATGAGAAAGCGCTTTTTCAAGCTGACCTTTCTCTAAATAAAGCCAAGCTAAGTTATTATTAACAACTACATTTCTTGGTTGCGTCTTTACTATGTCGGCATAAACAGAAACCGCTTTATTATTATCATCATTTAAGTATAAACCCGCTAACATTGTTTTGATGCGGTCATTCTTCGGTTGTTTTACTAAATAACTCTCTAGCAGTGCCACTGCTTTTTTTCTGTCATTATTACCTAAATGAGCACCGGCTAGGTAAATAACATTCTGGCTGCTAGGGTAAGTTTGATAAAACTGCGCTAATTTTGGCACGGCTTGAACATAGTTACCTTCTAATAGGAAGATTCTCCCTAACAAACCTTGTTTTAAGTCCTCATTAATATCCTTTAAGGCAAGCACTTTATATAGGTCTTTTGCTAAGGTAACCTGCTTGTTATTTAACAATAACTGCATTTTCACTAGCTGCAGAATGACATTATCATTATGCGTATCTAAACCTCGCTTAACGACAGTTAGTGCTCGTTCATAATTACGCTTATTAGCATGTAGATCGGTAAGTAAAACTACCGGCTCTATATGGTATGGACTTGCTTTTAGCCATTTCTCCAAGCTAGTTTGCATCTTACTGACATCTTGCTGATGTCTATAAATTAGGACCAATAACTGCCAATAAGTTTTCGGCAATTTAGCATTGCTTTCTAAAGGAACTAAAACGTTAATTGCTTGGTTAAATTGTTGTAAGCTAATAAGTGCTTCACTGTATAACATCGCCTTTTTTACGTCGGTTTTATCTAGCTCATAAGCTGCGGATAATTTAGCTAGCGCGCTATCATTTTGATAAGTACCAAAATACTGTCTTAATACTTTGTTATTATTTGGGTATAAGGTAATTAAATAATCTGCTCGTTGTTTGGCCAACGCTTCATTTTTTTGTTGACGAGCGATTCTTAGTTGCTCTATTAAAGCAAAAATATTGTCCGGCTCTAATACCAAACTCTGTGTTAATTGCTGTTCTGCTTTTTCATAATCTTGCAACTTAATAGCGATGCTCGCCATTAAATTGAAGCCACCAGCTTTATTAGGGTATTTAGCTTTCCATTTAGCAGCAATAGCACTTGCTTGTTCAGTATCACCCGTTTGTAAGGCTGCAAACGCAAGCGCTAATTCAGCTTCAACTAGCTCAGGGTTGAGCTTTACTGCATCTCTTAAGTCCTGCATGCCAGAAGGATCATTCATCATTAATTTCAAAATGCCTTGTCGAGCATTATGCTCTGCATTTTCTTCGCCTAACTCTTCACTTTGGTTGACTAGCTTTTTAGCTTCGTCGATTGCACCTAGCTCTAATAATTTAAAGCTTAATGAAGAAAGAAACTGTGCATTTTCTTGATTTCCCTTTTCATTATTATCATTATTTTCAAAGTCAGCCAAAGTTGCATTAATTTCACTTACTAATCCAAGCTCTAATTGACTAACCGCTAACATCCGCCTTGCTTGGTGATCGCTAGGTAAATATTTAACAATGTTATTCAGGTGATGGTAACTCTGTTCCCAATTTTTCAAATGAAAAGCACTGGCTCCAGCAACCAGTTTCAAACTAAATTGGTTAAAGTTTTCTGATAAAGCGGCTTCAGCATGTTTACTCGCATTAACAAAATCCTGCTCTTGAAAACGCGCCATAGCTTTAATGTAATTAGCAAAAGGCTGAGTGCTAATACTAGCTAAAATAGCATCAGCATATTGTTCAGCCTCTTCAAATTCACCTGCTTTTAATAGTGCATCTGCTAATAGCAACTGAACAATGCCAGAGCGAGGTTGTAATGCTAAATATGCCTTATAACTGTCACTCGCTAATTTATAATCCTTAGCAACTGTTGCCACTTGCCCTTGCAGCATTAACGTATCGACTTGCTTACTATCAATGGCTAAAATACGTGTAATTAAGGTACTCGCTTCAACATTGTTATTGTTCGATAATTGCAAGTAAGCTTGGGCCAACATGCTATGCAAGCCTTGCCCTGTTAATTTTTGTGCTAGTTGAGCGCTTTCGTTTGCAAGCTCAACATTACCACTTCGTAAAGCTGCCAATGTTTTATAGGCTAAAAAATGACTTTGCTCTTCACTAGCAAGTTTCTTTGCTTCATCGCTTAAGGCGATAACATCAAGATCGCTATCTGTTAAAGTGTATGCACGAGCAAGCAAGGGAATAAGGTTACTATTGCTAGACTTTAATGATTTCGCACGCTCTAACTCTTTTACCGCTGATAAGCCATCACCTAAGTTAAGGTAAATTTGCCCAAGTAAAAACCGTGCCTCTGAATTCTTGCTATCTAATCGAATAGCATTTTTTAATTCGATGATGCTTTCATTGATTTTATTAGTGCTGATATAATTTTTAGCGCTACTCAGGTGTGTCTCAGCAGTTTCATTTTCACTACAAGCACTTAGGGCCAACATCATACTTAAACAAAGACTAGCTTTAGCAAATTTCATATTTATTTTCCTTGTACTTAAGATCTAATAATCTTGCGTATTTGAATATTATTCAATTTTAGTTTTTATGAACTCGGTGTTCGATCTGCCGCTATTTAAATTTATCTTTCAAAGAGCGACTATTACTGATGACACCATTCAAATTATTTTTCATGTACTATAAAAAAGCCCATTCACTATTAAGTTAATGGGCTTATACCAAATTACGCTATGCGCGCGTATTAAGCAATGGGCTATCAAGTGATAAGTTTTGATAACACTCATGGTCAGTGACTAAAATAAGTACATCAGCCCATTGATCAATATCATTTAACGAATCCATGCGCTTACATTGCCAAGTAGGCACGAAAGGATCATGATAACTAACGTCAACTCCTGCTTGTTTAAAGTGCGTTAATATTGCATCGGCTGGTGACTCCCGACAATCATCGACATTAGCTTTATAAGCAACGCCTAAAATACCTACTTTCTTACCCAATAACTGTGAATTTGATAAACTAGCACTTAATAACTCAAGTGCTTGCTGAGCGACAATACTAGGACGTTTATCATTAATCGCACGTGCCAATCGCACAAATTCGCCTGCTTGGGTATTTTCTACTAAGAACCATGGGTCAATAGGTATGCAGTGACCGCCGACCCCTGGGCCTGGTGTTAATACATTGACTCTTGGGTGACGATTAGCTAATCGAATCACTTCATAAACATCGACATTAAGTTCACTGCAAATTTCAGACAATTCATTAGCAAAAGCAATACCGACATCGCGTGAAGTATTCTCTACTAATTTAATACATTCTGCCGTGGTTAAATCAGTTAAGAAAACTTCACCTTTAACAAAACTTTGATATACAGCTTTTACTTTTTGCTGTGCTTTTGCAGTTGCTGCACCAATAATTCTGTCATTATGTACTAGCTCATACAAAGTTTGGCCAGGAATAGCACGTTCAGGACAATGCACAACATCAATATCTAAACCTGCATCTTTAAAGCGCTTAGCAACAGCTAAACTGGTTTGTGGTGAAATCGTCGACTCAACAATAACTGTTTGACCACTTTGAGCAACTTTGGCAATAGCATCTACCGCACTAAAAACATAACTGCGATCGCAGCTATTGTTTTTATGTGGTGTTGGTACTGCGACTAAATAAGTTTCACTTGAAGGGATATCTGTACTAGCTTTTAAAAAGCCTTGTGAAACAACTTTTGTGATTAACTCAGGTAAACCCGCTTCATCAAAGGGACATTGTGCATCATTAATCGCAGCGACCTTATCTTTACTCAAGTCGACACCTGTAACACTATAACCTGCTTCGGCCAACAAGCTCGCAATAGGTAAACCCATGTAGCCCATACCTATAACACTTAGGGTTTCGTCTTTAGCAATAATTTCCACATCAAGTGTATTAGGTACGGTATTCGTAATAATGTCTAGAATGGTTTCTGCCACATGACCATCACCAAAAGGGTTGCTCCAACTAAAGTTACTGTTCCCTATAGATAGCCAATTTTCAGCGGCAGCTAATGCTTTATCCGCATCGCGGCCAACAAGAACATTAGCGCCAACTTCAATAGACTCTGGTCGTTCTGTATTTTCTCGTAAAGTTATACACGGTACCCCTAGTAAACAAGCTTCCTCTTGAATACCGCCGGAGTCAGTTAAAATCAACTGAGCATGCTTTTGCAACTGAATGAAATCCAAATAACCAATAGGAGGAATAAGTTTTAAATAACTTGGTAACTCAATACTAAACTCTTTCAGTTTGGCTTGCGTTCTAGGGTGAATTGGCCAAACAATTGTTTGGCTATACTTTGCATGTAACTTATCAAATAAGGCTAATAACTCTAAGAGGTTAGCCATAACATCAACATTTGACGCTCTGTGCGCAGTTACCAAGAAAAACTCTCCAGACTTAACAGAAAGATCATTTAAAATGGTACTGGTATTCGCTGAAATTTCTAAATGCTGAAATAAAGAATCCGAAACAGTATTGCCAACCGTAAATATTTTATCAGCATCGATACCTTCTTTTGCTAGAATAGCATGTTGATTTGGCCCGACTGCAAATAGGTATTCGCTCATGTGATCAGTAAGAATACGATTAGTCTCTTCGGGCATAGTACGATCATAACTGCGCAACCCCGCTTCAATATGACCGACTTTAATATCAAGTTTTGAAGCAGCTAAAGCACCTGCTAATACAGTATTCGTATCACCTTGCACTAACACTACATCAGGTTTTTCTTGTAATAAAATAGGTTCCATTTCAATTAAGATATTACCCGTTTGATTACTGTGTAAACCAGAACCAACACCTAAGTTGTAATCAGGCGCAGGTAACTCAAGCTCTTTAAAGAAAATACTATCCATTTCTTGTGAATAATGTTGGTTAGAGTGAATAATAAAATGCGCTATGCCGCGTTTTTTGCATTCGCGGATAACAGGTGCCATTTTTATTATTTCAGGGCGCGTGCCAACGATAATCCCTATTTTCATTTTACATCCTTAAAGGTACTAGGTTAAAGGTGAGAATTCTGATTAAAAATTTTAGAAAGGCAATTGTAATACAATTTTATCTTGATGTAATTAGCTAGCAAAGTTTTAAAGTTGAATTTAACTTTAAAATAAGGATTACTTTGTTAGAAGAGCCTGTAATGTTTTTACAACTAGTTCATCTTTACCGTTATTGGTTGAGAAAGTATGATTAGTCTGATTGATGATGTGTTGATTTACCTTGTTACTGACCACTACTTCCTGCCAATTTTTATTATTTTTCACCAATAAAATAAATTCATCCGCGGTGAGATCATTACCGCTTAATATTATTTGGCTTTGACCAGGGTAACTGTGTAGAGCTTTTCTCATGTCTTCAACGAAGTTATTTGGCTGTCCAGACTGTTTACTTTGCAACCGGAAGCTTTTTAGCTCTGATAAGGTACTTCCTGTACTAATTTTACCTGTTAGTAGCTTATGCCAAAACTCCCGTTTAAACAAACGTTTTAGATAATAAGTCTTCAGAAAAGTTTGAGCCTGAGTATGTGATTGCCTGACCCAAGGATTTACGAGTATTAGGTGCTGAATAACACTATTCGCTTGCGGATAATGTTTTAAATAAAGCAAAATAGCTGATGCGGCATCACATAACCCCCACAAACTCAGCTCAGTGATTTGTGGCTGTAGTTGCTGAAAGTGTGTAACAGCTGCAGAAATATCAGCTTGAATATCAGTAAAGTCGGTTATTTTACCTTCGCTATCCCCAGCACCAGTATAATCAAAACGGTATACATGGATGCCTTTTTTGGCCAACGCTCTTGCTAAAAAAACAAAAAGCCTATGACTACCAACGCGTGTTTGTGGGCCACCTACAACAATCACTACACCTTTAGTGCTTAATACTTGCCTGTTATCAGTGTTTGCCAAATGCTCTATAGCTACTAAGTGCTTACCCCTTGAAATAAAGGTATGGCCACGCTCTAACATGCTTTACCTTTTTGTACTATTGAGAATAAGGCTGTTAAAGCTTTACTCTCAAGTTCAAGGTATCGCTCTGCTACCACTAATTCGGAGCTCTGCCAGAACTTAATATCATCAATAGTACTATAATTAGCCTCACTACTTTCAAGGGAGATAATACCTTGAAAGGCTTGATATTGCTTAGCTCGAGCAATACTTAGCTCATTACCAGCAACCTGCCATTCTAACCAGTAATAAGGTAATGCCCTTGATGTCAATGTCGATACCTTTTGTTGAGTTAGCTCATCAAGCAACTGCTTATCCATAACATAACCAGCAATAGTCACATTTTCAGCTAAAGACTCTATTAAGAGTCTTTTATTTAAGTCTGCAGCCAGCGCTAGTCGTTTTAATTGCTGCACATAACGTTTACCGTTAAATTCTGGCTGTACTAAAATCAAACCGTCAATCATTGCCAGTATATTATTATTAAGTAAAAGTGCCGCGGATAAGCTTACTGATAAAAAGATTGGCTGTTCAGAGCGTTTCTTAATGTCATTAAGTTGCGCAATGATATCCTGTTGCCAAACGGATAAACTTGCTTCAATAAGCTCACCTTCACTATCACCAGTACCGTAATGGTCAAGGATAATACTTTCAAAGCCTTGTTGATAAGCATTGATTGCCGAGCGCGTTAGCATATGCCTAGTTTGATTGGCTTGTTCAAATAAAGCTGGTAAGTAAAGTATATGGCCTTGCACATTCACAGGCCTTCGCGTTAACCGAAATAACGATGCTCGTTGACCTTGGCTAAATTCGGCGGTGATATTCATTAAGATTCTTAATCGTTGTAGGTTAGTACGAGTTCAGCAAGCGTCGCAACACTAGCAAAATTTTCAGCACTGATATCATCATCATCAAAGGTAACATCAAACTGTTCTTCAATTTCACCAATAATCGTAACAATAGCCATCGAATCAAATTCAGCAATAGCACCAAACAGTTCAGTTTCCGCTGACCAAAAATTACTTTCATAACTAGGCATAACGTTCGCTAGAATTTCAATGAGTTGATGTATTGTTTGTGGTGAAGTTTTCGCTGAGCTCATAGTATTTAGTCTTCCTACTGACTGTTTTTAGCTGAATAAAGAGTTAAGTATTTATTTACCGAGCAGTTTAGGTAATGCAATATGACGAATAGCCGCTAACTTACCATAAAAACTACTTTGATTAAAAATCTGATAACTGAGTCGCTGCCTGTTATCAGTTAACCAGTCACTTTTATATGACTCACTTCCCATGCCAAATTCGATGCTAGTGACCTTATCTTGATCAATAACGTACTCTGATAATGCCAGAGAAAGTATTGACCCGACTGAGAAGTCTTTGTGGCTAGGGTTATAGGCTAACTTGAAAATAGAGGCATTTTTCTCAGGTTGCCCCTCCGCCGATAAACAATCTTGCAAAAACCAGATTTGAGCCGCAACAGCCTCACCATCAACAATTAACAAACCTAAACGTAGTTTATTTTCATTTAACGCGGCATGACAAACTTGCTCAATAAAAGCAAAGCTGTACTCTTCACCTTTCCAACTCTGCTGATAAATAGTTTTATAAGCTGAAAAGGCACTAGCAAAGTCAGTAAATTTACTTATGATAGCGATTTCATATTGGTGTTGTTTGCTTAATTTTTTTCTACGCCTAGTGATCGTATTGCGTAATTGACTTGGGCGTTGTTGATAATATTGTTCGAAATTGGCTAGTTTCTGTTGATAGAAATTATCAGTTTTTGAAAAAACTTTACAAGCGGTTGAATACTTAAAAATAGCTCTTGATGTGGCACTATTTTCATCAAAAGAGCCAAGTTGCATAGTTTGCCAACTATTTTCATTAGTAATAAAGCCTAGCAGTTGTTTTAGTTGCTGTTCGCTGATAACCAGGTTTTGCTTAGTAAAAAATATTGGTTCCGCAATAGCGGAGTAAAAACTTGTTAATGACTTTATTTTTTTGTTAACTTGTTGATGAACAAGCGGCCAAGCAATTAGTAGCTTATACTCGGCATCAAAAAGACAATGCACGATTAACTCATCCGTTAGCTCAAGCATAAAATCTTTAGTGGCGATAAGCCAAGGTAAAGTTAACTCAAATAACCTTGCCTTGGGCATATTCTCTTGCTGTTGAGCTGCAAACTCTTCAAAGGTTAGCTTTTGATAACCTACTTGGTCGCATTCTTTATAACTAAAGTCCGTGTTAGTCATTAATCGCTCTCAGTAAGTTATTCAGTCAATAACAAGGCAAGGACTTGCTGAGTTTTTTCATGCATCAAGGTTTCATCTGCTTTGCTTTCAACATTCAAACGCACCACAGGTTCAGTATTACTACTACGTAGATTAAAGCGCCAATTACCGAATTCCATACTAATACCATCAGTTTTATCAATCACCAGTGCTTGTGTTTGATAAAAGTCAAAAACACGGGTAATCGCAGCTTTTGGATCGGCTATTTTATTATTAATTTCCCCTGAGGACGGATAAGCAGCGATGCGTGCTTTCACCAAACTAGATAATGGCTGCTTACGTAAGCACACTAACTCAGCTATTAATAACCATGGGATCATGCCACTATCACAATAGAAAAAATCGCGGAAATAGTGGTGAGCACTCATTTCGCCACCATAAATAGCATCTTCACTGCGCATGCGCTCTTTAATAAAGGCATGTCCAGTCTTGCTCTGGATAACTTGACCGCCTGCATGTTCAACAATATCAACAGTGTTCCAAGTTAAGCGTGGATCGTGAATGATCTTTTGCGCTGATGACGAACTTTTATTTAAGAAGTTTTCGGCTAACAAACCAACAATATAATAGCCTTCAATAAACTCACCTTGTTCGTCAAACAAGAAACAGCGGTCAAAATCTCCATCCCAAGCAATCCCCATATCAGCACCATGTTCAATAACCGCTTCACGGGTAGCGGCACGGTTTTCTATTAATAATGGGTTAGGTATACCATTAGGAAAGCTTCCATCGGGTTTATGATGCACTTTAATAAATTCAACCGGTACATTCAGTGCATTAAAAGCACTTTCAATTGCATCAAGAGCAGGACCCGCAGTACCATTACCAGCATTAACCACCAATTTTAATGCTCTATTTGCAGATAAATTAAACGGAGCAAGATTTTTCACATCAATATAGGTCAATAAATGTTCGGTATAAGCAATGCTAATATCATGATGCGTTAAAGTGCCTTGCTGAGCTACGTTAGTAAAATCATTTTGTTCAGCTAATTTTTGAATATCAAACAAACCAGTATCGCCACTGATAGGTTTTGAATTTTCACGAACTAACTTCATGCCATTATAGTCAATAGGATTATGACTCGCGGTAACAACAATGCCACCGTCACACGCTAAATGGCTAGTCGCAAAGTAAATATGCTCTGTACCCGCTAGACCTAAATCAATTACATCAGTCCCGCCATCCATGAGTCCATTGGCCAGTGCTTGTTTTAACTCTTCACTGGTTAAACGAATATCACCACCAACTACAACCTTTTTAGCTTGGGTATGCTGAGCGAACGCTCTACCAATACGGTATGCTACATCAACATTTAACTCTGTGCCTAACTTACCTCGGATATCATAAGCTTTAAAACAGGTAATGGCAGAGGGTATTGCAGTTGCTTGAGTCATGAATTTGTTTTTCCTTGTTGGCAATGATTTCTTGGTAACAGAGCTGTGCTAAGAATTTATTCTGCTGATATTTTCGTTTCTAATTCAGCTAGTTTAGCTTCAAGTTCACTCAATTTTACTCGTGTTTTAAGTAGAACCTGAGTTTGCACATCAAACTCTTCACGACTAACGACATCGAGCTGTGATAATTTATTTTGCAAAACGGTTTTTGCTTTATCTTCAAAATCATTGGCAATATTTTTTACCCCTGGTGGGATAGCATCAGTGACTTGTTTCGCTATTTCTTCAATTTTTTTCGCATTAATCATCATAATTCCCTGCAAATTTCACTTGCCTGACATTGTAACTGTTTTGCCTAAGACTAAAAACAGGTAAAATCACCAGCTCAACGATTTATTTGTATAAAGTAGCTTAAAAAGTAATGAAACTTAACCCCGGACAAAATGAAGCAGTAAAATATGTTAGCGGTCCTTGCCTTGTATTGGCAGGCGCTGGCTCAGGTAAAACTGGGGTTATATGTCAAAAAATTGCACATCTAATTCAAAAATGTGATTACAAGGCGCGAAATATTGCAGCGGTAACATTTACCAATAAAGCTGCACGTGAAATGAAAGAGCGTATTCAAAAAATGCTTGGTAAAGATCTCACTCGAGGCTTAACCGTTTCAACCTTTCACTCCCTTGGTTTAGATATAGTGCGTCGTGAAATAAAAGTTTTAGGCTATAAACCAGGTTTTACCCTATTCGACGACCAAGATACTCTAGCGTTATTAAAAGAGTTAACTATTGATGAACTCGATGGTGATAAAGATTTGCTCAGTAAATTGCAAAGCATGATTTCCAACTGGAAAAATGATTTACTTTTACCTGATGCGGTACTCAAAACAGCGCTCGATGCTGATAGTCATGAATACGCAGAGTTTTATCAACGTTATCATCAGCACATGCGTGCATATAATGCCTTAGACTTTGATGATCTTATACTCATTCCAACACTGCTATTAAAAAACTACCCAGAAGTACGTGAGCGTTGGCAACATAAAATTCGCTACCTGTTAGTTGATGAATACCAAGATACTAATGCTAGTCAGTATGAGCTAGTAAGACTGATTGCCGGCGAACGTGCTCGATTAACTGTCGTTGGTGACGATGATCAGTCGATATACTCATGGCGTGGTGCTAAACCTGAAAATTTAGTGTTATTGGGTAAAGACTTCCCACAATTAAAACTCATCAAGCTTGAGCAAAACTATCGCTCTAGTGGCCGAATTTTAAAATGTGCCAACATCCTTATTGCCAACAACCCTCACGTTTATGACAAAGCTTTGTTTAGTGAGCTTGCTTACGGGGTTGAATTACGGGTATTACAGGCAAAAAATGAAGAGCATGAAATTGAACGTGTTATTGGCGAATTAATTGGCCATAGGTTTATGAACCGCAGCCAATACAAAGATTACGCTGTCTTATATCGCGGAAACCATCAATCTCGACTCTTAGAAAAGGCCTTAATGCAAAACCGCATCCCTTATAAAATAAGTGGTGGTACTTCGTTTTTCTCACGCGCCGAAATAAAAGATGTCATGGCTTATCTGCGCGTTTTAGTTAACCCAGATGATGATAATGCCTTCTTACGCATAGTTAACGTACCTAAACGCGAGCTTGGTCCAGCGACATTAGAAAAGCTCGGCAACTACGCTAACATGCGTCAAATCAGTATGTTTGCGGCGAGCTTTGAACTTGGTCTAGAGCAAACCTTAACTGGTCGTGGCTTGATGAAGTTACAAGCTTTCACGCAATGGTTAGTTGGTACTGCCGATCAAACAGAGCGTGGTGATACTGCGGCGGTTTTACGGTCCATGATTCGCGAAATTAACTACGAAGATTTTCTCTACGATACCTCGCCTAGCGCTAAAGCGGCAGAAATGCGCATGAAAAACGTAACCGAACTATTTAGTTGGGTTACACAAATGCTTGAAGGCAGTGATGATGAAGAGCCGATGACATTGCCGCAAATAGTCACTCGCTTAACACTACGCGACATGATGGAACGTAATGAAGAAGAAGATAATAATGATCAAGTACAGTTAATGACCTTGCATGCCTCAAAAGGCCTTGAGTTTCCTTTTGTATTCTTGATTGGCATGGAAGAAGGTTTATTGCCACATCAAAGCAGCATAGATGAAGGCAGTGTTGAAGAAGAACGCCGCCTAGCCTACGTTGGTATTACTCGCGCTCAACGTGAGTTAATATTCACTTACGCTAGAGAGCGTAGACAATTTGGTGAAGTAGCACGCACCGAAGCAAGTCGTTTTTTACATGAGTTACCACAAGACGATCTCAACTGGGAGTTAGGGGCGACGAAGAAGAAAACACAAGAGCATGTGGAGAAATCGAACAAACAAGGCATGGCAGGTTTACGAGCTCAGCTTGCTAAGGCAAAAGAATCAAAGAAATGACATTAGGTTTAGCTGAATTGATAATTATATTTTCGCTAAGCTTACTGAATTACTCGCAAAAATGTTTATAAAT
>Ga0114909_1000759_pt1 | contig 21258 bp, 15 predicted proteins | sample MalvireepMed_906_FD_87290 | JGI IMG/M metagenome (GOLD analysis project Ga0114909, IMG submission 87290) | Marine viral communities from the Global Malaspina Expedition - Malaspina viral metaG DeepMed_906 | ecosystem: Environmental > Aquatic > Marine > Oceanic | place: Mediterranean Sea...
AAACAAAACTGTCATAAGTTCCAAAGCGCTACTGGATGAATTTTTCACAGCCTCTGTATATACAGCACGCAAGGAAAATTTATACCAGTAACGCTATAACATTTTTAAATTGGTTCCACTATACTTATCAACTGTTAATACCCGTGACTGACAATACTCATTAACTACCCTACTAGCCGCTTACGCGACCTGCCCCTTGATTGATGACGGCACACTTTTACGAGTGCGAAGCTGCTTTATCCCATGAGCAATCAAACAAGCAATACCTAACCAGATCAACCCATAACTATAGATCATCGCTGATTCAAACGGATTACCGAGCACCGTCACCGCCAATATAAATAGCAAAGCAGGTTCTATATAACTCATCATGCCATAGACATTGACGGGTAGCATTTGGCTGGCATCAATATTGGTTTTCATTGCTAAGATGCTCAAAACGCCAAGACCAACTAACATCATGATCAAAAATCCAGACCCTGCTACCATCACCAAATTGCTAGATGCAAAAAAGTACAAGTAACCAAGCGCAAATGGGGCAAACAATGTCAGATCGACCAGCATACCAGTGATGGCGTCAATGCCTTGGAGTCTACGCACGATATAATATATCGGATAAGTACCACACACCCACAATGTCGCCCAAGAAACACTCTGCGTACGAATGATTTCACTAAACACCCCTACCGCCGCAAATGCGACCGCAAGCCACTGTAGACGACTGAGCTTTTCGCCAAACAGCAGGCAACCGAACACCACCATCATGAGTGGAAACAAAAAATAGCCCATGGCGGTTTGTACACCTTGCCCATTGACCGGTGCCCACATAAATAGCCAAAGCTGACTCAAAAATATCGGCGTAGGTAGTAGCAGCCAAACCCACTGTTTGATCGAGTGCAAAGCACGCAATTTATCGATGTGCATGCCTAGCCGTCCACTTATCAATAAGTAGCCAACCAACACCGCCCACATTGACAGCATACGCCAGATAAACACTTGTGTGCCTGACAAAGGCGTCAGAAAGCTGCTATACGCATAGAGTACACCAAACAAAATATTGGATAAGATGGCAAATGACACTCCCAACATCAGCGTGCGCTGCTGCGTGTTACCAGTCGTCCAAATCGCAGGCAATGGCAAACGTGAAGTAGTGGTTGCTAGCGCATTAGCGAATACATTGGAGAGCATTGAGATAGACATGATAAGCACCGTAGTTATTAGTAGATGATAAAAAAACAATTACTCGCTCTTTTTTTAAAGCAGCTCTGATTGGTACGGTCTATTTTACTAGAGTGCTTTGATATATTATCTCTATAAAAATGTATTTATGGATAAATTTATCAAAATAATGTCATATAAATAACTATTTTCTTAAATTTAAATTATTAGTGATAATATTTATAATCGAAAACCTAATAATCATAATTAATGAGGGTACATTATCATGAGCCATATCCTAGACAGCACTGATAAAGCTATTTTGAATTTATTGCAAGACGATGCGACATTACCGCTTAAAACTGTCGCAGAACGAGTGCATGTGTCTGTTGCGACGGCTCAGCGTCGCATTCAAGCATTGATAGATAGCGGCGTGATTACCAAGCAAGTCGCCATCGTTAATCCTAATAAAGTGGGTTACGGTCTGACCGCAGTGGTGATGATAGAAATGGAGCGCTCCAACACATCAATGCAGCGCCGGTTTGAGCGTTTGATGGATTCGCAAACACAGGTGATGAGCTGTTATGAAGTCTCGGGCGATTTTGATTTTATGCTGATGGTCAATGCCAAAAACATGAGCGACTACCACCAGTTCACCCGTAGCTTGCTGACTTACGAAAATAATGTACGCAATTTTAAAAGTCAGTTTGTGATGAACTTTACCAAGAGTGGAACCAAGATTACCTTAGACTAAATACATCTACCTGTATTAGTTGAGTTGGTATCAGCTTTTTTATTAATAATTAGTGTTTAAACTGCATTCAAAACTTGTAAAAAACTAACATAAGTTGGATAATATTAGCAATTTTTATTCATCGAAGTAGACAAGGAAGCCTGATCATGACCTATCAACCAGACTACCCTCATAAAATAAACAGCAGGTATAACATACTAAAGCATATAAGCCCAAAAGCTTTGGTAAAAGGGACTTTGCTGACTTCTTCAATGCTTGCAATATCAGGCTGCGCGACCAGCTCATTGCTAGAAAGTAATGACCATATCATCACGACCAAGCAGACATTGTCAGAAGATCAAGTGATCGCTTTTGGCCGTCCGGCGCAGGCATTACCAAAAACGCCAAATGCGACGATGGTTATCGTTGGTGAAAAAAACAGCTACGTACTTACCCAAGGTGGGACTGAGATGATCAGTTTGCTCAGCAATCTGACACAAAAAGACATCCACGTTGACAATGACATGAGTTTTTATGTCCCCAATAACGATGGATATTTCCAAGGGGAGATGAAGCTTTCTTACGCCAAATTAAAAGACGAGTTTGGACGCTCAGATTATCAGTTCTTTTTACAAAATAATGCCCGAGAGTGTACCTCAGCCAGTGATCAACGTATTGGTGCCCAGCGTTTTTGTTTTAATGTCCCCGTGAAAGGTGCCATATATCCGCAAGTGAGTAATTTAAGCTTGATTCAGTCAAATTATCGCGCTCTAACCAAGCCTTATACGGTAAGCTTTTATACTCAAACGCAGCAAAAAAACACAAACCGTCATGGACCAAATAGCGCACAAAAACTGGTGCTGCTGCCCTTTGCCCTTGCATTTGATGTGGTGACTTTCCCGCTTCAATTATTAGATAATTAAAAGCTATCAGACAGCGCACTGACTCACCTGAAACCATAAGGTACGTTACGAGGCGATATCCGTACTTGCTCGTAACGTGCTCACTTGATAGGTTAAAATAACTTTTCAACAATGGCTTTTGGATAACTTTGCTTGGCCGTTTGTGCCGCTTGAAACAGTATCTCATCTGCCTCTACAGGACCAGTAATATCGCACAAGCACACGTAGGCAAGCTGCATCAGATTATTTAACAGGTGCTCATTGTCCGGTACAGGTGGACGATTACCTTCCAAAAATTGATTGATATTGATGTGGTGCCCTTTGAAGGTGCGTTCTTGCGAAACAGTTTGGTGCATACTATGAAAAAAGCTGCGACTGTCTGCTACCGTTAGCTGACTGCGCAGCGCTTCTATCACGGTATAAAATGCGAGAACGGGCTCAGAGATAGGTACGGGTGCATTGATTGTCTCGTTATGGCCATTGTGACTGTCAGACTCCACTGACTGCTGACTATCCACTTGCAACGTAGCCCAAAAGCCTTTACGAATTTTAGATTTGTGATCTTGTAGTTCAGGATAGCGCCTTGTCGCATCCAACACACACTGCTGCATCATTTTGACAGAGACAGTTGAGTACTGTTGCCACTGCCTCTTGAGCAGGCGCACCTCTTCAGGATGTAAATACTCTGACAGCACCTCTGCCATCGCAGACACGGTTTGGTCGACGGATTGAGTATCAATATTCATCAGTTCTCTCCTATAAATGCCGCTCTGTTAGGCTTTTCGCATCGAACATCTGCTTTTGAAATTCAGGATAGCCGAGCTCGGCATGCTCGGTATAATCAAGGCCACGCTGCTCATGTAAGCGGCTGGCCTTTAACCCAAAGCTTAGATCAATCAGCTTATACATCACAAGACCCAACCCCAGTCCCCAAGCTAACGCCACGCCCACGCCTAGCGCTTGTACGCCCAGCCGTGATAAGTTAAATAAGTCCCCTGTATAAAACAATCCAGCCGCGAGTGTACCCCATGCACCGCCGAATCCATGCACTGCCACCGCTGATACCACGTCGTCTATTTTGAGCTTCAATAATGCTTGCGTGGATAAAATATAGACCACAGAGGCGATGGCACCGATGACAACGGCGAAAACAGGCGTTGTTGTGGCACATCCTGCCGTGATAGACACCAGACCAATCAAACTGGCATTGACACTATCACTGAGCAAAATGGCTTTGCTCATTGTCCGAGCAATCAGCATGTAGCTCACCACCGCACTGACCGCAGCGATAAAAGTATTGACGGCAATCAAGCCAATATTTCCAGTGATAGATAATGTCGATCCAGCATTGAAGCCAAACCAACCAAACCATAAGATAAACCCGCCAAGCGCCAATAGCGTCATGTTGTGACCTGCGATGAGTCTTGGCGTACCATCAGGGGCAAAGCGGCCCAGTCTTGGCCCAATGATTAAGATGCCTGCCAGTGCCAACCAGCCCCCGATAGAATGCACCACGGTCGACCCAGCAAAATCGATAAAACCAAGCTCAGCTAGCCAGCCTGACCCGCCGAAATACCCACCCCAGACCCAACTGGCAAACACAGGATAGATAAATAAACAGATCAAGCAAGCGGCGACTGCATAGCCGATAAACGAGACACGCTCTGCCATGGCACCACTCGCGATGGTCACCGCTGTCGCCGCAAACATCATCTGAAAGAACATCAGTGCCCAGTCCATATTGGACAGATTGACTGGCATAAAATGATCGGTACCGACAAACCCCGAATGATTAGTACCCATCATTAGCCCAAAACCTACCAAATAAAACGCTAGGCCCCCTATACACATATCGGTATAGTTTTTCATCATTACGTTTACCGCGTTCTTGGCACGCACGGAGCCGCTCTCAAGTAGCGCAAAACCTGCCTGCATAAAGAACACCAAAACCCCGCCCCAAATAATCCAAGCGATGTTTTGATATTCGAGTAGCTGTGCCACCGTCAATGTGTCTGCCTCCGCAGCTTGTGCACTGGCGATCGTGCCAAACAATAGCGTCCCCAGCATAAGTATCTTGTGCAGTAATGTTCTTAGTAGCCCTTTTATCGCATCCAGCCCAACAGATGATGTTCTCATTTTATCTCCAAACACTTATCTATCCGTTCAATTTTTATCGGTGCACCATTTTCACTCATGAATGCACACAAATAAGCCCTAACGGGGTTGGAGCAAAAGCTATGCCAAAAGTTATGGATGAAAATCAGAACGGCTAACAAACATGAGAAAACAAATGATTAGTACTGACCGAACCCATACTTTGATAACTGCACTTTAACAACCATGCTTGCGACAATGTGACGGTTCTGCTGAAACCATTTTTACCATTGTTTGGCTGGGCTAGTCGCTCACTTTGCATAAGCAGTTTATCTCGCGCTATCAATAACTTATCGGCAATCGCCACCCATAGAATAGGTCGCATAGTGAAGATGATTCATGTTAAAATGAGCGCTTTTAAATCAGCCTTTATCATCAATAATGAATAAAGGTTGTATTTCTAGTACCATTTTCTAATTAACAGGTCCGCCCATGTCTGCCGATACCATCGCCCGCACTGCCTTTAAACAAGGCACCAAGCCACTTTATGATTATGACAAACACTGGGCGAGCTGCTACGAGCCTGCGCCTTATCTGCCGATGAGCCGCAAAGAAATGGACGATTTGGGCTGGGATGCTTGCGATGTTATCATCGTCTCAGGCGATGCCTATGTCGATCACCCAAGCTTTGGTATGGCGATTATCGGTCGCTTGCTTGAGTCACAAGGCTTTCGCGTCGGTATTATCGCGCAGCCTGATTGGAAGAGCAAAGACGCCTTTATGGAGCTTGGCAAACCTGTCTATGCGTACGGCGTGACCGCTGGCAATATGGATAGTATGATCAACCGCTATACCGCCGATCGTAAAATCCGTAGTGATGATGCCTACTCTCCTGGCAACGTCGCTAATAAGCGCCCTGACCGCGCGGCTATCGTCTATAGCCAGCGCTGCCGTGAAGCCTATCCTGATGTCCCGATTATCTTGGGCGGTATTGAGGGCAGCTTACGCCGTATCGCGCATTATGACTATTGGTCAGACAAAGTGCGCCGTAGTATTTTGCTCGATGCGCGTGCGGATGTCTTATTGTATGGTAATGCTGAGCGCGCCATCGTCGATGTGGTACATGGTCTGTCGAAAGGCTATAGCTTTGAGCAAATGAGTAAGCTACGTGGTACAGCGTATTTATTGACCCCAACGCGTCGTCATTGGCAAGCGGATATGACTGAGGTCGCCAGTAACGATGTCGATACCGTTGGCCGTGTCGATCCGATCATCAACCCGTATGTCATGACCGAAGACGTTGATAGCTGCTCAATTGAGCAGAACAAACCATCGGACTCGCCTGTCGGGCAAGCCATGCCGTCATCTATGTCATCACAATATCAGGGTTTTGTCGCTGAGCCAGTCACTGACAAAATCATTAATGCCGACCAAGTGGATACTGATACCCAAGTGGTACAGATGCGCGGCTTTGACAATGCGTTTAATAAGCCAAAAACCGCCCGCAAGCATAAAATCAAAATGCCCCCACGTGAGCAAACGGTGATTCGTCTGCCTGACTATGAGCATGTCAAATCTGACCCTGTGCTTTATGCGCATGCCAACCGTATCTTACATTTAGAGACCAATCCGGGTAACGCTCGCGCGCTGGTGCAGCGTCATAGTAGCGGTGCAGGTAACTCGCATACTTCTATCGATGTCTGGCTGAACCCACCACCGATTCCACTCTCGACTGAAGAGATGGATTATGTGTTTGACCTGCCCTATGCGCGTCTGCCGCACCCAAGCTATGGCGATGCGCGCATCCCTGCTTATGACATGATCAAGTTTTCGGTCAATATCATGCGCGGCTGTTTTGGTGGTTGCACCTTCTGCTCGATCACTGAGCACGAAGGCCGTATTATCCAAAACCGTTCAGAAGACTCAATCTTGCGTGAAGTCGAAGCCATTCGTGATACTGCACCCAACTACACTGGCGTGATCTCTGATCTTGGTGGGCCAACGGCCAATATGTATCGTCTGAGCTGTAAAGACGAGACGATTGAGAAAAACTGCCGTAAACCGTCTTGCGTCTATCCTGATGTCTGCGAAAACCTGCTGACCGATCACAGTAATTTGACCAAACTGTATCGCAAAGCCCGTGATATCAAAGGCGTGAAAAAAATCCTTATCGCCTCTGGTTTGCGTTATGATTTGGCGGTTAAAGATCCTGAATACGTCAAAGAGCTGGTCACGCACCACGTCGGTGGCTATCTAAAAATCGCCCCTGAACACTCAGAAGACAACGTATTGTCAAAAATGATGAAGCCTGGCATGGGCAGCTACGATCAATTCAAAGCGATGTTTGAGCAGTACAGCGCCGAGGCGGGCAAAGAGCAGTACCTCATCCCTTACTTTATCGCCGCGCACCCTGGCACCACCGATGAAGATATGATGAACCTTGCGCTGTGGCTCAAACGCAATGGCTTTCGCGCTGACCAAGTACAGGCGTTTTATCCAAGCCCGATGGCGACCGCGACCACCATGTATCACACCCACAAAGACCCACTACATAAGATCAGCCGTAGTGAAGGTGATATGGATATTGTCAAATCTGGCAAGCAGCGCAAACTGCACAAAGCGTTCCTGCGTTATCATGATCCAAAAAACTGGGCACTACTACGTAAAGCGCTACAAGACATGGGCCGTAGTGATCTGATTGGCAAAAACCGTGGCTGCTTGATTCCGCCATTCAATGCACACTTAGAGGGGCGTGATGCGGCGCAAGACAGCTATCAGTCAGCACGCAAAAAGAACAGTCGCCTAGGAAATGACTCAGTGAAGCGTAGCAACAACTCGTCAAAAAACAACGCTGCAAACCGTGCTGGCACAAGCAAAAATACGGTCGGCAAAAATACCAAGAAAAAAGTCAGCAAAGGCAATTTCCAAACTCAGCATACAGGTCTGCCACCGCGCAAAACCAAATAGCTTGATAAGAAGTAGTTTTAATAATATGAATAGTATAGAAACATGAACTAAACGTAGGCCGTATTAAACTCATAAAAAAAGCACCTATCAGCGCTCAGTTGATGGGTGCTTTTTCTGTCTCACTCATTAGTGAATAAATAGTCAAATGATTATCGTTTATCTTTCAATAGGCTGGCGATGGTAAGTTACATTAGTCAGCGATTGGGTAACGAAGCTAATAGGTAATGAACAATTTCTAACACGGCAATACTTCGTTTTCGCTACTATAAGCCTCATATGCTAAACGCATTATTAAGAACAAGTAAATGACACCAGTAATACTTTGGAGAGAATGATGAATACCATCACTAAAATTGCAACTGCCCTACCTGCACTTGCCTTACTGAGCGCTTGTGCCACGACTACTCCCACCACGCCAGAGACGACTGATACCCCTGCGCCAGAAAAAGTCACTGCCGCTTATGACCGTATGGCAGCAGCCCCATATACCTGTACCGATGGCAGCACCATCATGGCAAAACAGTCTATTAACAAAAAACAAGTCATACTCAATGCCACCTTACCTAAAGTAAAATGGACAGAGCAAAAGCTCGTCTTAAACGGCGATGTAAAAGGCGACGTCGCAAGCTATGTCAACGACTCAAATCCAAAAGCGGTCTATGCGTGGCACATGAAAGGTGACAAAGGAATCTTTGCAATGAAATGGGCAAGCGGTCAAGAATATAAAGTAAACTGCCAACTCTAATCAATCAAAGATAAGCAGAGATTTATCAAAAATAAAACAGTCGCCCTTGAGCGGCTGTTTTTTATGCGTGTTCTTTTTACACATCTTCTCTCTGATGATTATGAATATCATCAGTGCTGGTTTGTTTTGCTAGAGAACTATCAGGAAAGCTGTCAAAATAGCCTTTAGTACACATTAATGATGATCAATAGTAAAAAGGATAACCCGATGGCGACGCGTCTGATAACGATGATGGTAATGGCAGCTGCGAGTGTATGGACGCTAACAGGCTGCGATAATAACACCGAAACCCCTAACCAAGCATCTAAAACAGCGGCGACCGCATCAGACTCGTCAATACCAGCAGCCGATGAGATAGACTGGTCGCTAGTCGATAGCGGGACAAAGCCTGCCGATCCCACCAACTATAAGTATCCATTTGCAATCGATAGTCAAAACGTCCGTGACTATGCAGAGTACTTCGATGTGGACGCGGCGACAGCGCAGCACAACCTCACTATCAGTATGGCAAGTAACGAAGCGCTATCCAAAGCCTTGGATCAGCTGAGCGAAACCTATGTCTCACATGAACTGACCGATGGTAACGAGATGACACTGGTCATTCATACCACACCCAATGTCGCTGCCAGTCGCTATGACTATGTGTTATCAGACGACTTTGCCAAAGGGTTGATATTACCTATCGTGATCAAACCAGATGGCAAAAAAGGGGATGCTAAGGCGCATGGGGAAATGACGGAGTAGCTCGATGTATTTATTATGCATCATCAAACCATTTGATTATAATAAAGCGCGAATCAGCATATAACCACCCATACCGAACATCATGACGTTTTCGGTTAAAGAGATCGCGCCCAGTGGGACATTACTATCGCCGCCGACGCAGGCGCATTTTAGCTCACGCTTATCGATATAGACGGCTTTAATAACTGATACCCCGCCTATCAAACCAATGATAAAAGCGACCAGACCCGCAATCGGATTGAGCCAAGGCTGATCGGCAAGCATAGCGATACCGGCAAACGCTTCTAAAAACGGATACACGTAGGCGTAGCGTACCACGCGGCGTGCTATCAAATCATAACCCAAAAACCCAGTGGTAAACCCTTCTAAATCCTCAAGCTTTTTAATCGCCAATACACACATGGAGAGCGCGACAAACCACATAAGCGCTTGTATCGAAAAGACACTAACAGCAAAAGCCCAGCATAATGCCAGTGTCATGAGTGCGGTAACAGCAAATATCGCAATAATGGGCGCGTAAGTGGTGTCGTCTGTCTCGGGTTCGTGATTACCCAAAAATACTTGCAGATCATCATTGCCGCCAACACTCTTGCCATCGATAAAGGTCTGCGGCGTGGTCTTGACCCCAAGCGTGTCTTTGACCAATGTATTCTCATCTTGGGTCGTGATATGGCGATCGATGATATCGTAGCCTGCGTGCTTGAGCGCATCGATTGATTTGAGGCCAAACGGACATAGGTGGTCTGGCATCACCATCCGAAAGATGACGGCAGACTGCCCGCCTTCTTTGCCGATATGCTCGCCTTGTAGAGTGTCGATGAGATGCTGTACTTGCGGACTTTGGCTACTATCTATAGTGTCGGTATTAGATTTATTATTAGTATTGTCTGCCATAACGCGCTCCTTACGTTTTGCTTATTCGCTGCTTGATCATAGTTCTTTTATGACTGTGACTATTATCTTATAAGCATCGGTAAGCGCGATCTGAATCAGTCTTGTTAACTTTGTTAGGTTTAATGATAAGTGGTGGGTTTTTCGGAGGTAGGCTGGTGTTCAGACTATAGTTGAATACTGACTTTGCCAAAGGACTGGTATTACCCATTGAGATCAAGCCTGATGGTAAGAAAGGTGAGTCTAAAGTTAATCCGCATGAGGAATTGGTGGAGTAGGTTTTTAAGTATATGAGATTATGGGTGTGGAAAATTAGTAATTTGTAGGGTGCGCCTCGCGCACCAAAGCATAAATAGGAAACAATAGATTAAAAACCTTTATCTATGCAAATGATTTAACGTTCAGCGATTTATTGAATAATACTTTTAATTCCTAAATAAAGTTCTTAAATGGTACGCGGAGTGCACCCTACTCGACTGTTTTGATCTCTTTACCTATGGCTTTTGCCCAGTAAATAATAGCAAGCTGTTCAATATCTGCTGCACTATAGCAAACATCATAAATATCAAATGAATACTCTCCATAGTTTGATTTAATTCCACTACTCTCTTCGTTCACTACTATCTTCAATAGAGCATGTGAAAGTGTCCGTTTTTCATGAATATCTTCAATCGACTGCCATGGTATATCTAACGTTTGATTGGATTTAATAATTTGTAGTTTTTCTGGTAAAAACCTAAGAGTAGATATTGATACTAATGGTATTTTGTTTTTTTCTTCATCTTTGCCTACTAGATAGCTGAGTATTGCTATGCCAATCGGTATCACTGTCCATATAATGTCAGAAGGAGCAAATGGTTGATTTGTGAACAAGGGCATTAGCCATGCGATAATTAGTTTTGTGCTCAACCATATCATCGATGCAAAGATAGCTATCGTCAATAAAAGTCCAGAGTTGTACTTTTTCGCTACAAATTCGAAACTTGGTAATCTCGATTCAGCCTGAGTATTAGCACTTTTTAAGTGTTGCATGCTAGCACTGATGTCTATTTTTTGAGAGTTGACTGACTTAAATATACCTAACCATTTCAAATAACTCATGACTAAGATAAGTAGTAGTAAAAACGATAAGCTAATACTTCCGGTTAAATATTCGACGCCCACACTTATGCAGGCGATGACAGCTATGTGACGCATTAATTGAGTATAAGTGTAGTATGTCATGGCCTTCCGAAATTTTGATAAAGGTGTTAGTAATTTAAGTCGTAGGGTACGCCTTTCGCACCAACGCATAAATAGGAAACAATATATTGAAAAACACTTATCTATGAAAATGATTCAACGTTCAGCTATTTATTGAATAATACTTTTAATTCCTAAATCAAATTTTTAAATGGTGCGCTGGGCGCACCCTACCGCTAACCTCAGCCCTCAACCAACGCCAAAAACTCTTCCTCACCCACTATCTTAATGCCTAGTTTCTCTGCTTTGGTTAGCTTAGAGCCTGCCTTATCACCTGCCAGTAGCGCAGTGGTTTTTGCCGAGATGCTGCCTGAGACTTTTGCGCCTAGTGCTTGCAGTTTGGCTTTGGCTTCATCACGCGCCATGCTATCGAGCGCACCCGTGATGACCCATGTTTGCCCATCGAGTGGTAGCCCTTCTGAGGCGACCTGCTCGACTTTATCCCAATGCACGCCAGCCGCGCGTAATGCGGTGATGACTTCGATATTGTGCGGCGCGCGGAAGAACTCATAGGTCAGCTCAGCGGTGATTTCGCCAACATCGGGCGTTTTTATCAAGGTCTCAATACTGGCGGCCATCAGACTATCTAAATCACCAAATTGCTGCGCAAAGTTCTGTGCTGTGCCTTCACCCACACCGCGAATACCCAGCGCATAGATAAAGCGCGCCAATGTCGTGTGCTTGCTGGCTTCGATAGCATTAATGATATTCTGGACCGATTTTTCACCCAGTTTTTCAAAGGTGACCATCTCATCCGCATGATTGTGCAACTGATAGATATCAGCAACCGTTTTGATAAGGCCATGCTCAAAGAAGCTAATCAGCCAGCGCTCACCAAGCCCATCAATATCCATAGCACGACGTGAGACAAAGTGAATCAGCGCCTCAGTCTGCTGCGCTGGGCAATACAGTCCGCCTGTGCAGCGTGCCAATGCCTCATCTTCTGGTAGGATGACAGGCGAATCACAGACAGGACAAGTCGAAGGTAGGGTCACAGGTTCAGAGTCGGCTGGGCGCTGCTCGTGCCAAACGCGGGTGACCTTGGGGATGACATCACCTGCACGGTGCACGCTAACCATATCGCCTGCGCGCACGTCCAGACGCTGAATCTCACCAAAGTTATGCAAGGTGACATTGCTGACGGTGACGCCGCCGACTTTGACGGGTTCGAGCTTACCGACTGGGGTGATTTGCCCTGTCCGTCCGACTTGCCATTCGATATCGTTGAGACGCGTCATGACGGTTTCAGCAGGAAATTTATAGGCCGTCGCCCAGCGCGGCTCACGGGATAAAAAGCCGAGCTGCTGCTGCAAGGCAAGGCTATTCACCTTAATCACCATACCATCGATTTCAAATGGCAAATCGGCACGACTTTCTATCACTGACTCATAATAAGTCTGCGCGGCGCGTGGATTGGCGACCACTTCTACAGCGCTGACGGTGAAGCCAAGCTCGGTGAGCCATGCCAGCGCCCCTGACTGGGTGTCTATACTTTCAGGCAGTCCTTGATTGACCGAATAGCCATAAAATGCGAGTGGACGACTAGCGGCTATGGCGGGATCAAGCTGACGTAAGCTACCAGCAGCGGCATTGCGTGGATTGGCAAAGGTTTTACCTTCGCTCGCCTCGCTAAGTCGATTGAGACGCTCAAACCCTGCTTTTGGCATCAGCACTTCACCGCGCACTTCTAACAGCTCGATATCAGCCGCATCGGCGATCCATAGTGGTAAATTGCGAATGGTTTTGGCATTTTGGGTAATGTCCTCACCCGTCTGCCCATCACCGCGCGTGACCGCTTGGACAAATTTGCCATGCTCATATTTTAATGAAACGGCCAATCCATCAAGCTTTAGCTCCATCTCGTATTCAGGGTTTTGCTGCGAGTCGCTCAGGCGATCATTGACGCGGCGCATAAAATCGCGCAAATCATCATACTCAAAGACATTACCCAAGGACAACATTGGAATATCATGCGTGACTTGGGTAAAGGCCGATAGCGGCATATCGCCGACTTGATTGATTGGGCTATCTGGCTGCACTAAGTCCGGATATTCTTCTTCAATCTCAAGCAACGAGCGGCGCAATTGATCGTATTCACTGTCTTCTAAGATTGGATTATCTAGCACATAGTAGGCGTAGTTGTGCTGTTTGAGAGACTCGATAAGCGTGCGCATTTGCGAGACAATTTCTGCATTATTATTGGTGCCGTCATTGGCCGAACTGGCTATATTAGATGTTGCACTTTGCACTTGAGCAGATAGGTTTTTAGAATTATTTGATAAGGTAGCGTCAGTCATAGTCGGGGTCTTTTTTGTCATTCAAGATGACGATATGATAACAAGTTTACAGGATACTCGGATATAGCCAATCCTATATAAATCAGCTACTGTGTCAGGCTCGCTCAGTCTACTATGTGTAGTACTTTCCCCCGCCTTCCTTGTATCTAAATTATCTTGAACCGACTCTAAATTTTTTCAGAAACTATAGCCCATTAAAAAAGGCAAATAACATGAATCGCTATTTGCCTTTTTAACACTCTATAATTGTTTTTAGCAGTTGATTTACTTAGCCTTCGAGCTATTCGCCTTTAAGCTTTTAGCCTTCATAATCACGAACTTGATTACGTAGCTGCTGCTTGTATTCAGACGTGATTGGTTGGTTCTCTTCATCGAGCATAATCGCGTCAAGATCGCTTGCCATCATATAAGCAATGCTCATCATGCTATCGAAGCTGCGCACGGCTTGAGGATGTGGCAATGATAAAAACATAACGATGCCGTTATACGTGTTGGTCGCGACACTATGCGGATCAAAGGGCGCGATACCACTGTCGGTGATACCCATCATACTAAACCACAGCATACCCGTGCCGTCTTTTTGCTCGTAGCGATGGAACATATTCATCGCGCCATAGCGTAGACCATATTTATCAATCAATGCTAGCAGATCATGACCACGGATAATCGCGGTTGGACGATCGCGATATTGGTGCGGCAAGATGGTGATATTGATGTTGTCTTTGGCATTGATCAAGGGGCCGTTTTGCGCATCATCGCCTGACTCTGATAAATGCTGATCCAGTATCGGGCTGTTGTTGTCGAAGCTTGGCTCTTCTGCCGTGTCAATCGATGGCATCAAGCTATCTGTTGCCGACATGAGGCTAGAGAATGCATCAGGCTCTTGCTCGATATGCATCTGCTCAGCCGCCTCTAAAAACTCAGCGTTATCAGCGCGACGTTGCTCTTCTTGCCAGCGCGCATAGTCCTCATTGTCGACGACGTCATGATCTTCATCTGCCATAGTGTCACGCTCAGCAGTCAGCTGGGGATCGACGTTAGTATGAGTCTGCGTCAATGGCTCTTCTTCAACGACCGCATTCAGATAAGTGCGGTCAGGGCCAATGCTCGTCTCGCCAGCAACCGTATCATCAAAGTCTGGCTGATCAACGATATTGCGCTCATGACGCGGTATGATGGGAATACCGTTTTTATCATAATTGACCGCAGCAGCTTCAGCACCATTACGGCGCTTAAAACTGCGAATGACCATAAACAGCCCTGCGAGCACGATAAACGCGGCAATGGCAATCAATACAAACTGAATAGCGGTCATGATAAATACATCCTAGTATATATAACAAAAGGGAATACACAAACGAGCATAAATGGCAATATTCTAGCATGGCTGACCCATGTCGTCACCACATTGTGTACTTTATAACCAGTATGCTGGACTGAGGTCAAGCTTATTTGTATTTATGCCGATGGATTGATTATATTTGCATCGCTTTGATTCTCATAGCGCTTTTAATTTTGGCTTTTTTGGTCTTAGCTCTCTACATAACGCGCGGCTTCATCAAGCGACACACTGACTAGGGTAGAAATACCTGCGCTTGGCATGGTGATGCCTTTTAGCTCATCGGCAATCTGCATCGTCAGTTTATTATGACTGATAAAGATAAACTGCAAGTCATCTGCCAACTCATGAATGAGGCTAGTAAAACGCGCAACATTGGCATCATCGAGCGGCGCATCGACCTCATCAAGCACACAAAACGGTGCGGGATGCTGCTTAAATATCGCAAAAATCAAACTCAATGCGGTCAGCGTTTTTTCACCGCCCGAGAGTACGGCTAGGCGGCTATTGCGCTTGCCTTTTGGCTGCGCCATCAAGGTAAGCCCTGCCCGCCATTGCTCCGACTTTGGCGTATTGGCTGGCATCTCGTCTGTGTTCAGTGTCAGACTGGCTTGCCCGCCGCCAAATACTTTAGCAAACAAATTGGCCAGCTCATTATTGACCGCATCGAGCGTCTGCATAAATAGCGTCTTGGTCGTCTCATCGATCGAAGCAATCGCTTCAGTCAATGTCTGCATACTGGCGGCGATATCAGTGGTCTGCTGCGCAAGTGGCTCCAAGCGCTCATTGACCTCGGCCAACTCCGCGACAGCAGCAAGATTGACAGCGCCAATCTTACTTAATTGCTGCGCAAGCTTGGCGCGCTCGGACGCAAGCTCAGCGATTTTGTCTGGGCGCACACGGCGATCATGAGCGATAAAGTCTGCCAGCAAGTTTGAGACACTCATGGTTTGTTGAGGCTGTTCTGCTTTCGTTTTGTACTTCTCACTCACTTGAGTATAAGCATCTAGAGCGCTTTGTGTATGTGAACTGGCATCCTCCAAACGCGCGGCACTTAATGCTAACTCAGTTGCATGCTGTGCAAGTTCGCTTTGCTGCGTCTGCAAGGTATTTTGCAACGTATCAAATGCCGTCTGCTGCTCAGCATACGCTTGTTTTAGTGCCGTGAGCGCGCTATCACGCTCACTCAATAACGCTTGCTGCTCATCGCGCGTTGTCTGTGCGCTATGCAATGCGGCTTGCAACGTTGGTAATGTGCTCTGCTGCTTATCATGGCGCGCCTGTAGACTCTGCTCATTCTCTAATGACTTGTCATATTGCTCGGTTGCACGAGCCAGACTGCTAACGCTATGCTCTAGGCGCATCTCATGCTGCTGAATACGTAGCTGCAGTGCCTGCCAAGCCTCATCATCGGCTTGACGTGCGCGGTGTAGCTCGCTGCGCTCAGATTGTAATTGCTGATTGGTCGCTCGTGCTTCTACTATTTGCGGCGTGAGTGTGGCGATCTCGCGTTCGATATCCTGCTGCTCATGAAGAAGTGTCTGCGCCTCATGCGCAAGCTCTTGCTTTTCTTGCTCAAGCGTCACTTTGTCAGCATTTAGGCGTTGGCTGTCTGCTTGCAAGCGCTCAGCGTTGGCGCGATCGGTCGTCAGTTGCTGCTGGTATTTATGCTTATCACGGGTTAATTGCTCAGCTTGGGCGCGCGTTTCTTCCAAACTGACTATCAACGCATCATAATCGCGCTGGTGTTTTGCGATGGATTTTTGCTGATTGTCGATGCTCAACTCTAGCTCACCGAGCAGGTCCTCTAGCGTTTGCAAACGCGTGCGCTGCGCCAAACGCTGGGTGAGAAACTGACTGCTGCCCTCGCTTTGATCGTCTTGCGCGCCCGCAAGTTTGCTCAAGTTTAATGTGCCTTGACAACTAATGACCCAACCATCAGCAGTCAGTAGAAGCGCTGATGACGGTAATGACTTTAAGACATCGGCAAACACGTTAATATCATGCTCACTAGTAGACTCAAACTGTGCTGTGTATAGATAACACTGCTGCCAAAGCACAAGCGCAGGCTGCGCAATCAGCTGTGATAATGGCAACACTTTATCAGTTAAGCTCTCTGGTAAGTCGCTGATAAAGGCACTGTCTCTGGTTTTATTTTGCTTCGCAGCCAACCATAGGCTATGACCCGTTGCTAGTGTTTTGTCTTTTGTACTGGCTGAGGTGTTTTGTATGGTTTGATAAGTCAGTAAATCAGTAACATCATCTTCAAGTGTTTGCCACAAACTCAAACTATTGGCTTTTTGATCCGCATCATTCACATGATCAGCACGTGCTGAATTGGTGTGGCTTGCAATTAATACATGGCTATCTAGCCATAACGCTAAAACACTATCGAGCAGCTGTGCGTGCGCTTGCCCCTTCGCGCTCAGTTCAATCTGTTCACGCAGCGTCGTAATAGCCAATTGCTGTGTATTTACAGCGCCACTATCGGTGTTATTTGTTGCAGCTGCTTTGTTTTGAGAGTTTGATATAGGTTTTGGATGCAATATCTGATGCAAAGTGTCGTATTCACCTGCGAGTAGTGCATGACGTTTTTCATCATCGCTCAGCTCGCGTTGCTGCGTGTTCAGTCGCTGCTGCAAATGATGCGCTTGCGGCTGTATCTCAGACAGACGTTCATCCACCCCTTCTTGCTGACGCTCAATCTGCTGTAGCTGTTTGCTCAGCTTAGCGACTTGCTCTTCTAGCACCTGATGCAAGTCTTGCTCGTCTGCTGCCTGACTTGCATCAGCACTGGCACTAACAGCATTAGTATTATCAGATGGCGCTATAGACTGCTGCAATTGCTGCCAGAGGTTTTGCCAATTTTGCTCGCGGCGTTGCCACTTATCATCGCTTTGCTGGTGACGCTTTTGTGCTTGAGTATTAATCGCCTGCTGCTGCTCAAGCGTACGTGCCTTGTCTTGCAGACGCGACAGCTGGTTTTGTGCGTCATGCCATGCGCGCTGCAATGGCTGCTCATGACGCTTGTGGTTATCACGCTTGTCGCTCAGCTCAGCGAGCTGTGGGCGTAACCTCTCTAATGCTTGCTGCTGCTCAGCTTGTTCAGTGTTAAGCCGCTCAATATCAGCGAGTGATTGCTGGCGCTGCTGCGCCAAGTGAGACAGTTGCTGCTCAATGGCTGCCAGCTGTGCAGTGGCATCACTCAGTTGATGCTCAGCGTTTTGGTAGCCCAGCTGCTGCTCGTAATGCGCGCTTTGGGCATCATCTTTGAGCCATTGCTCTTGGTTAATACGAGCGGTGAGCTTGTCTTGTTGTGCCTTTAGCGTGTCATAATCCGCTTGCAATGTTGACACTTCAGCCGTACTGCGCTCATGTATGATTTTTTGCTGCTGATGCTGCTGCTTGGCCTGATAGAGCTGCTGAATAGCAAGCTGCTGCTCAATATCAGCCAAGCTGAGAGAGATCTCCTCGTAACGCTGCGCGCTCGCTGCCTGTTTAGACAGTGCCTTTTGTTGGCGCAGCAGCTCGCTTTGCATATCGTGCAGACGCGCCAAATTATCTCTTGTCTTTTCAAGCTTTTTTTGTGTCTCTTCGCGGCGAGCCTGATAGCGCGAAACCCCAGCCGCCTCTTCGATAAACTCACGCAGCTGCAAAGGACTTGACTCAACAATCCGCCCAATCATGCCTTGCTCAATGACCGCATAACTACGCGCACCCAGCCCTGTTCCCAAGAACACATCGACCACATCGCGGCGACGACAGCGCGTACCATTGATAAAGTAATCCGAGCGCCCGTCTTTATTGACCTGACGGCGAACGGACAGTTCTTGGTACAAGTTAAGCTCATGGCGAATGCCCGTTTGCTCATCTTGGGTATGCTCAAAGGTCAGCTCGACACTCGCCACACTCTTGGCCGCTTTGTCTTGAGTACCAGCAAAGATGACATCGCTCATCGCCCCGCCACGCAGCTGCTTGGCAGAGGTCTCACCCAGCACCCAGCGTATGGCATCAATCACATTGGATTTGCCGCAGCCGTTTGGCCCGACGATGGCAGTGATGCCATGACGAAAGGTAAAGGTCGTTGGGTTGGCAAAGGACTTAAAACCTGCCAGCTTTAGAGATTTTAAACGCATGAATAGTCAATAGATGTGGCGAAAACAGGCGGCTATTCTACCTGAAATTGTCGTGAGTTTTTAGGATTAAACGTCTAAGTGCATAAACGATTTTGCCTTCAGGCTTTGATGAAACCCTCGTAATAGTTTTTGCTCCACTTGGCTGACATTGTTTTCTGTTAGATAGCGATCATTGAACGCAATCAATGCTGACCACGTGATACTGGCCACTTGTAGATGATCAACAATATCTAACAGCTCTGGTCTTAAGAGATGCTGATATTTCTTGGGTCTTTTGTGACACAGTGCCAGCTCTCGGTCGGCTAAGCGCTGTTTATTGTGCTCTAGCTCACTGCCACCGATGAACAGCAGTAAAAACTTGGCACCTTTATTGATAAAGCCTTTTTCGAGTAAATGCTCATACATCACACAGTACTTGAGCAGCTGATCTGGGTTTTTTCGACCATTAAATTTCAATTCGTTTGCTACCAGCACATTCGCCTGATGGTTGTAGGCCAAGTTGTCCATATACATCGCTTTTAGCTCGGTGCTTGCCTCAAACAATCCACTATTGCCATGTGTCGACCACGACCCATTTGGCTCAAAGGTGATGAATTGCTGATAAAATAAATCTAAATAGGCGTCGCTACATAAACTTAAAAAGATATCGAACTCTTTATTTAGATACTCTTCAGAAAAGAATTTTACGCGGCGCACAGCTTCTCTAGGATGACAGATGCCAACTCTTTGGGATGAATAGGTTTCTAATTGCTCCGTGTCATGCATTTTTGCGTTGAGCTTTTTGATAATGGCGTGTTCAATCTCTTCTACACTTTTGCCTGCTAGCTCAGGCTGGGTAGCCCACTCAATGATTTGGCGTACATATTGCTTTTTGGTGATTCCAAGAATTTGCTTGGGCTCCCACGCCAAAAATTCTACCATATTGGTAAGACCAGTTGTCCATGATATCTGGTCTTTTAAATGACTCACCGAGCCAAAGACACGGCGATATTTTTCTGCTGCTTTCATACTAATAATGTCTCATGGTTTACATACTAGGTTTATTCTATTTAACCTTTCTTCTGCTTTGATTAAAAATACAATCGTAGACGCTGTCATGTGTAGCACATACTGAATAAGGTGTTCAGGAACTTCTATCTCATCATTACCTTTGCCATGACCACTAAGTTTATTTCGAGGTGTACCTATGCTTGAGATAAGCATATTACCTAATGAATTAAAATGATCAGTCCAAAATTTTGGTATCAGTTCATTAGCTAGACAACAATCAATAAGCCTCTTTGAAGTATCTTTTTTGCCATATTCCCAATCATGTTTATCTAGTATGATTTTCATGGTACTTTCAAATGCTTTAAGACAATCTGTTAGAGCGGCATCGTAACGACCATGACGATAATGTTCGTGGGCGTTTAAAAACTCTTCTTGAGCACCTCTGTATGTAGGGTTACTTAATAACTGTAAAGCGGGTTTGACCGCTTCAGCATGAATAAACTCAGAGTCCACTCTAACGATTTGACCGTTTTCATATTGATAACCTACACCGTTTTCAAGAAATCTATGATTTAATTCATTTATAGTGTCATCTAAATTTATGTTGACTTCACGTCTATTTTCTTTAGAGAATTTTGATATTGTTTTCATCATCAGTTCTACTACACTTAATGCCTTTTCCGCACACTCTTCCTCCAAAAAATATTTATAAATACTTTCAAAATAAATAATCAGCCCTTCTACGTTGCTATCATCTTCATTCAACTTAAAAACACCAGTTTCCTTGCATAATATTTTGTAGCAATTTTTTAAGTATTCACGATTTAGGGTTAATTGACTCCAATTAATACCAGATTGATCTTGACCTATTGTTTCGTTCCAAATATGAACAATTTGTATAGTCAATTCCACCTAAAAGTGTTATAAACTAATTATCAAATTCAATTGTTATTATAAAGACCATGACTTACTCACTAGATTTTCGTATGCAAGTACTAAAAAGCTTAGACGAGGGTATGA
>Ga0114909_1000765_pt1 | contig 21105 bp, 11 predicted proteins | sample MalvireepMed_906_FD_87290 | JGI IMG/M metagenome (GOLD analysis project Ga0114909, IMG submission 87290) | Marine viral communities from the Global Malaspina Expedition - Malaspina viral metaG DeepMed_906 | ecosystem: Environmental > Aquatic > Marine > Oceanic | place: Mediterranean Sea...
CTTAGGGAACTATGTTGAGTACTTAAATTTTACTTTTTAAAAAGTTACTGTTACCTCAGCTGAACAATTATTTGTTCCCTGATCACAAACTTTATAAGTAAATACACCGTAAGTTCTAAAGCTATCGGTAAAAGCTCCATCATTTGAGGTCGTTGTTCTCAGTGAACCATTACGGAAAATATCAACACTTGATGTAGACGCGCCAGCCCAAGTTAAATCAACCTTATTTTTACCTTTCGCCCGGTAAGCACTCGCATCGGCGGTAATATCACCTGATGGAGGAGGCGTAACACCGCCACCACAGCCATTAGTGGTTAAGTAAGCATCTGCTGCTGCTGCTTTAACAATACCGTAACCAAAATGTACATCATTACCCGCTGCGCCGCTGTCTTGTGCTGTTGCTTTAAGTGCTTGACGTATTTCACTACCTGTACAGTCATTGTGATTAGACCAAATTAATGCAGCTAAACCAGATACTGCTGGTGTCGCCATTGATGTACCACTCATGTAACCGTAATCACTTGTCCCAATGGAAAGGTCTGCAGTATTAACAGCTAACAAAGCCGCACGGTCTTCAAATGCTGCGCCCACGGCTGGAATTGACGTAGCGTTTGTATCACCCAACGTAGCGTATAACATGCCTGCTTCATTGTTGATAATAATAGCGCCAACACCACCAGAGTTTTCACAGTTTTGAACTTTATCGTGGAATGAAATAGCACCTCGGTCGATCAAACAGATATTACCATTCGCGCCTGAATCAGTTGCTTCTGCAGTCCCCATATAATAGGTACTACCAGTAGCGCTACCGGCATTTTCCATTGCTGATGAAGCGAAACTCTGACCATCAGCAGTCATTGCCGAACTAGTCGCCATATCGGCAGGATAAGTTGATAAAGTATCAACACCGCCAGCCGTTACTTCAACACAAGTGGTTTCATCTGTTGTTGTTGTTTGTTTCTTGCCACGCCCAGATGTAGAAGTACAACTAGGGTATTGAGAGAAATCAGCAATATTATTATCGGCATCATTAGCACCGATCATCATTACTGACGGATAACCTGCTGGATAAGAACGGACATCATTGCCATCATTACCTGCCGCAGCAACAACTAGACCACCAGATTCGGTGAAGGCTTTAAACGCATTCTCTTCTGTACTATTCGCACCACCACCACCAAGACTCATACTTATGATGTTGGCACCTGCAGCAGAACATTTATCAGCAGCATAAGCTAGGTCTGATGAATATCCCCAACCATCGCTATTAAAGACTTTAACAATGTGCATATCAACGCCTGGTGCCATACCAATAACGCCAACATTATTATCTGCTGCACCTATAGTACCAGCTACGTGAGTACCATGAGGGCCGCCATTTTCATCCCAGTTGCCAGTACCTGAATCATTATCACCGCTGATGTTATTCCAAGAAAAGTCAGGATTGGAACGGTCTAAGCCTGAATCTATAACACACACTTTCATACCAGCATTAGCATTAAATGCTAATTGATTGGCTTGTGATTGATAGACTGCATAAGGCGTTAACTGCTCGGTCATCGCATTGCCCATATCGTCACTGTAAATTGACAATGGCATACGGCGTTCATCTTCTTCAACCAACTGAACATGAGGGTTATTTAATAGGCCTTTTACATCAGCCAAAGTTTGTCCTGAGAATTCTGCGGCAAAAAAACCATTACCATCTAATTTAAGCTCTGCACCTAATTTTTTGGCAATTGCTTTTACAATGCCTTTTTTACTTTCATCGACCTTAATAATATATCTATCATCTGCTGCTTGTGCTGAAAAAGCTGCGCTAACTGCTAGGGCAATAATTGATGTTGTAAATTTAGAAACTTTCATCTGCTCTCCACTATCTATTGTTATTTTATGTCGTTAAACAGCGCCTATTGTTGTTTTTATTAACGCTATTTTATTAGTGAGTATTCCATTCTACTAATGACATGACTTTTTATTATGTTTGCTTGTTTTAGCATCCTGCTTCTTGCATACATCGATAGTAACAGTTGAAAATATCCTCCCTAGCAAAATAGCGACAGCTTTTCGTACAAAAACGACAAGCAATATTTTAATTGATAATTTTCATAAGCTTAATAAATTATCATTGTAAAAAAATAGTTAAATATTTTTCTGCATTGCTGAAGAACCTTGCCTTTTTTACCTTGCAAGTAAAAATATTTAAGCTTAACTGATAGCTCATAACGTCAGCTAAACTACAAAGCTAATGATTTGCCATACTGTAAATTTTTGTAAAGTAGCTACCCCGAAAAGCCTGCATTGTTTACACTGAAATGATAAGAATAATTTTTAACGAGTTTATCGCTTTATGAACAATCAACTTCGGGCACTACTTCCGGTATTAGCGAGCATATTTTTGCTAGCATGTAGTAATACCTCCGAAATAGATGAAAGACTCAAAAACTTGCCACTCCCCAAAAATTGGCAAGAAAACAAACAAGCACTTAGTGTTGAGCATAACTGGTTAGCACAACTTGATAACCGACAAGTTCAGCAGTTAGTCAGCAAAGCACTCAAGACTAACCACCAATTTTCCATGCAAGCTTATGCACTAGAAATAGCTGAGCAGCAACTTATCATCTCAGGCAGCCAACTTTGGCCTGAACTAGATTTGGCCTTTAGAAGTGGTCGCAATAAAGATAATCAAACAAGTAGTTATGCAAACTCTAATTCTCTTAATTTAAATTTAAGTTACGAAGTGGATATTTGGGGTAAGCTCTCTGCCGCCGATCAGATCAGTAATTATAACTACCTCGCACAAAAGGCCACTTTTGAGCAATATAAACAGCAATTAGTAGTAAATGTGGTGACAACTTGGTTTCGAGTAATTGAAGCTGAAAAGTTATTAGCGCTTTATCAAAGTCGGGTTGAAAATTCTCGTCAAAATTTAGCTATTATTGATGCAGGGTACAACGCAGGGTTAACAGCTGCACTGGATGTTTATTTAACTCGTAATGATTTAAACAACGAATTAACACGAGTATCGGAACAGGAGGCTGAAAAAACCAAAGTCATTAGACAGCTAGAACGTCTTGTTGGCGAGTACCCAAAAGGCGAGCTATTAGTGAATGCTAATTTACCCTTGTTGACCAATGATATTCCTGTGGGGCTGCCTTCTGAATTAATCAGCCGAAAACCAGAATTAAAAGCTAGTTGGTATCAGTTATTATCGCAGGATGCTGGTTTAGCTTATGCTCATAAACAACGATTCCCCAGTATTGTTTTATCAGGCTCTGTCGGTGATTCGACTGCTGACATTGGTGACTTACTTTCCGGATCTTCTCTAGCGTGGTCACTGCTAGGCAGTGTTACCGCCCCCATATTTAATGCCGGGCGCCTTAAGGCTAATGAAGAAAAAACGCGTATCGAATTAAAGCAAGGTGAGCAACTTTATCTCGACACTCTATACAGCGCCTTTAGTGATGTTGAGAATGCTATTACCACAGAAAAAAGCTTAAAACATAGTTATTACACTATGTTAGCCGCGCAAGAGAACGCCAAAGTAGCCTCAACCCTTTCGTTCGAACAATATCAAAGTGGTTTAGTTACTTATACTACGGTACTTGATGCACAAAAACGTTCTTTTGACGCGCAATCAACGTTAATAAAGATTAAAAATCAACTCATCGCTAATCGCATCAATTTACATTTTTCCTTAGGTGGCGACTTCACTACACCGTCACTTGAAAGTAAGGCTGAATAATCGTGTCAAAGACTGTTAATTATAAAAAAATACTCATACCCGTTATTATCATAATCGTGACTGCTGCTTTAATGATGGTCATCCTCAGCAATCCACCAACAAGTACACGCGCCAAGCCTTCACAAGCTCCGCAAATGACAGTAGCAACGACTACACTTAGCCCACAATCTTACCAAGTCATGGTGCAAAGTTTTGGCACAGTAAAACCAAGAACGCAGAGTATTTTGTTTGCTCAAGTGTCCGGACAAATTAATAAAGTCAGCAAACAATTTAGAGCGGGTGGTTTTTTTGAGCAAGGTGATGTCCTAATTCAATTAGATGATAGAGATCATCGCGCTGAGGTTAAAATAGCACAGGCAAGTTTAATGTCCGCCAAGCAGAACTTGCAAGAGGAAGGCGCTCGTGTCAAACAGGCATTAGCGGATTGGCAAAGACTTGGCAATGGTAAAGCACCCAATGCATTGGTATTACGCCAACCACAATTTGAAGCAGCAAAAGCACAAGTACTCTCTGCTGAAGCACAGCTAGATAAGGTGAAGTTATCGCTTGAACGAACCAAAATTGTCGCTCCTTATGCGGGTCGCATCTTAAAGAAAAATGTTGATATTGGGCAAGTCATATCAAGCAATACCCAGTTAGCCGATATCTTTGCTGTTGATTACGTAGAAATACGTCTGCCAATAAAGAATAAAGATTTACCTTTGATGAAATTGCCAGAAGAGTACCAAAATGGAGATGATTCATCAGGGAGTGAAAAACTCAATAGTTCAATGATTAGTAATGTCGTTATTTCATCCGACCTTATGGGTGAACAAATCTGGCAAGGTAAAATAGTACGTACTGAAAGCGCTATTGATGAAGTATCACAACAACTTTATGTTGTTGCCCAGATTATTCGCCCCTACGACGGTGAATATAACCAAGGTGCGCAAATCAAAATGGGCCAGTACGTAACCGCTCAAATTACTGGCCGCAAAGTTGAGAATGCTTTAGTAATACCAAGTAGCGCAATTTACCAAGGGAGTTATGTCTATATCGTTAACGATAATTTATTAATACGAAAAGACATAACATTAGGTTGGCAAAATGGTACTGAAGCAATCGTTACTCAAGGGCTAATATCTGGCGATGAGTTGGTGCTAACTTCCTTAGGACAAGTTAGTTCAGGCACGCCTGTCGCAATTGCAGGGCAAGCCTCATCAAAAAGCAAACCAATATCAGTGCACTCTCAAGAACGTCTAAATAAACTGAAAAATATTGCTGCAAAGCAAGGCATTAGTGTTGAAGCTTTGATTGCTAAACGAAAAGCGCACAAGGCAGCTCAAGCAGATAAGGTGAATAACTAATGATTGCTTGGTTTGCTCGAAATCATGTTGCCGCAAACCTGCTATTGATCACCATTTTAATAGCAGGTTTATTTAGCCTATCTAACCGTATTCCGTTAGAGGTATTCCCCTCTTTTGCTACGGATCGCATTAACGTCAACGTCTCGTTACGTGGCGCAACACCGGAAGATGTCGAAAAAAGCATCTCTATTCGCATTGAAGAAGCCGTACAAGACTTAGAAGGCGTCAAGCAAATTGCCAGCCGTTCATCTGAAGGCTCTTCTGCGGTTAACATTGAAGTAGAATCAGGTTATGACCCACGTGAAATGCTTGCCGATATAAAAAGCCGAGTAGACGAAATAAATACCTTTCCTGCTGATGCGGAGAAACCAGTTGTCTCTTTAGCAACCCGTAAGCGTGAAGTCATTGCCGTTACCATTGCCAGTATTTATAGTGAAAAAGAGACACGTGAATTCGCAGAGAAAGTCAGAGACGATTTATTAAAAATACCCGCGATTACTCAAGTTGAGCTTAGCGGTGTTCGTGACTATGAAATATCAATTGAAGTGCCGCAAGATAAGTTACGCCAATACGACTTAACCATAGCGCAAATATCCTCAGCCATTTCAGACTCAAGTACAGACATATCTGCTGGCAATTTGAAAACTCAAGGTGGCGATATTTTATTACGCTCAAAAGGGCAAGCTTATCGTAAAAACGAGTTTGAAGAAATTGCCATTAAAACCAATGTCGACGGCTCTATCATTCGCTTAAGTGATATCGCTATTATCAAAGATGATTTTGAAGAAACTCCTGTTCGTACACGCTTTAACGGCAAACAAGCAGCCTTCATCGATGTTTACCGAATTGGTCAACAAAGCGCTATTGACGTTGCAGATGCTGTAAGAACTTATATTAATGATCAGCAAAGTACTCTGCCAACGGGTGTCGAACTAAGCTTTTGGGATGACGACTCCCAAATAGTGAAAAACCGTATTTCTACATTAACTACCAGTGCCTTACAGGGTGGTATTTTAGTGCTGGCTTTATTAACTCTGTTTCTTCGACCCTCTATCGCTTTTTGGGTTTTCATCGGCATACCCGTATCATTTATGGGTGCGTTTATCATGATGCCTGTTTTTGGTGTCACTCTAAATATTATGAGTTTATTTGGTTTTATCTTGGTACTGGGTATTGTTGTTGATGATGCTATTGTGACCGGAGAGAATATTTACACGCATTTAAAGACTTCGGAGTCAGGTGAAGTCGCAGCTATTCGTGGTACGCAAGAAGTCGCCACACCAGTTACCTTTGGTATTTTAACCACTGTAGCTGCTTTTTTGCCACTGGCCTTCATTGAAGGTGCTCGTGGTGCTTTATTTGCGCAAATTCCGGTAATCGTTATTCCGGTTCTTATCTTTTCTTTAATCGAATCTAAGTTTGTTTTACCCTCTCATTTGAAAAACTTAAAGCTACGCTCAGAAAAAGCTAAACAGTCTAAATTTAGTCAGCTGCAACAAGCTTTCGCTGACGGTTTCGAGCGAGCTATCATTAAGTTTTACCAACCACTGTTAAAAATTGCCTTAAGCAATAAAACAACAACTTTAGTTGGTTTTATTGGCGTATTCTTGGTGATTCTGGCACTTATTATGAGTGGCTGGACAAAGTTCATTTTCTTCCCTCGCATTCCAAGTGAAACGGTAAGGGCTACTCTTACTTTGCCCGCAGGCACTCCTTTTGAGGTAACCAATAAATACATTATTAAAATGGCCGAAAAAGCGGATGAATTAAAACAAAAATACATTGAGCCTTCGACTAATATGAGTGTCATTATTAATATTTTAGCAAGCACAGGGGGCCGTGGTGGCGCATCAAATAAAGGCAGTGTGCGTTTTGAAATAACCCCTCCTGAATCACGCGAATTAGCAATAACATCTCGCGAACTCGTGCGCGAATGGCGCAGCTTAATTGGCCCCATCCCTGGGGCTGAAAGCATTACCTTTAGAGCTGAAATTGGACGTTCATCAGACCCTATTCATGTGCAATTTAAAGCAAGTTCATTAGAAACGTTAAAAGAAATTACCGACAAGGTGAAAGTACGTTTAGCTAGCTACCCTACTGTTTTTGATATCACTGACAGCCTGTCAAATGGTAAAGAGGAGTTGCAAATAGAACTAACTGAACAAGGTAAGGCCTTGGGTTTAACTCGTGTCAGTATCTCCAATCAAGTACGCCGCTCATTCTTTGGCTCGCAAGTACAACGCATTCAGCGTGGCAGAGATGACGTGCGAGTAATGGTGCGTTTACCCCTTGATGAGCGACGTACTATTGCTGATTTAGAAGATATTTTAGTAAAAACACCTAACGGTGGCTCAGTACCGCTATCTCATGTCGCTAAACTTATTCCTGGAAAAAGCCCGTCAACGATTTCAAGAATTGATCGTTATCGCACAGCAAATGTTAGTGCTGACGTAGAAAAATCTAATACTAATATGACGGTTTTGCAGGCTGATTTAAAAGCCTATTTAGATGAGCTTATTGTGCAATACCCTGGAGTAAGTCACTCACTTGAAGGTGAAGCTAAAGAGCAGCGCGAGTCTTTTGGTTCACTAGGCTGGTCACTCTTGTTTGTCTTTTTCATCATTTATGCACTCTTAGCTATCCCCTTTAAATCATACCTACAGCCTATTATTGTTATGAGCATTATTCCTTTTGGCATGATAGGCGCAGTCATTGGCCATTGGATCATGGGCATGGAATTAACCATCATGAGCCTACTTGGCATGTTGGCATTAATTGGCGTGGTGGTGAACGACTCACTGGTATTGGTCGACTTCATCAATAAAAAACGTAGTGAAGGTGGTGAATTAATGGCAGCGGTACTTACCGCAGGTGCCGCTCGTTTTAGACCGGTAATGTTAACCAGTTTAACTACGTTTATCGGCTTAATGCCTTTATTATTTGAGCAATCAACGCAAGCACAGTTTTTAATTCCTATGGCGGTATCACTTGGTTTTGGTATTTTGTTTGCCACTTTTATTACGCTAATTTTAGTACCCGTAAACTATTTAATTATCGAGCGATTAAAAGTGATGTTTACATCGCAGTCATCTAACGATCAGCAAAATATAGCAGTATAAAATTAATTAGCATCACGCTATCCTTATTTCATTACTGTTTAGCAAAGCAAAAAACTACGCTAAAAAAGCGCAGCTAAAGTGAACATTTAGTTGTATAAGCAAAGTTTTTAGTAAAATTTGCTAAAATTGAAATAAAAATACATATTTTTCTTGTCGACAAGCGGCAAAATGCCATACAATCCACGCGCTGTTAAAGAGCAGTGCGCGTATATCCCTTATACGTTTAAGTTACACCTCAGTGGTGGCTATAGCTCAGTTGGTAGAGCCCCGGATTGTGATTCCGGTTGTCGAGGGTTCAAATCCCTTTAGCCACCCCATCTTATCTAACATAAGTCTTCAAAAACCAAAACCTCTTGGTATACCTGTACTATAATCAGAACCTTCTAATTACTAATCCTATGCATATTCGATGGATATTTGAAGCTAATTAGGTCTAATAACTTACACCTATATCCAAGCTTTAACTCATAATATCAACATCGACTAGGACTGATTAACTTTTTGCTTCAAACAAAGAACTTGGTAATACACACCTAGTTTTTATTCTGTTCGCTGGCGGCATCGTAATCAGCATAAGTAACCAGCTCAATAATATGCGCATGTTGTAGGTTTAGACATTTCATCCACGCTTTAATATTTCATTTTAGTGCAATTGCACCACTTTTGTAGGTGATACACAGAACCTCAAAATAAAATTTTATTTTTTTCCTTTTTATTCAGTTAGTTATTGCTTGGAACATTTTTTGCTAAGTTATGGTGGTTGTAATTAAAAAACTGTAATAGGCGCAAAATGATTATTTTTTTACCGGTGCATTACTTAATAAAATTACTTGGATTAAAGCTTCTTGTAAGTTGTTTTGTCGCATTGATGTTGATCTTAGTTTATCTAATTATGCTATTGGGCGGTCTGCATGCGAGTTTATTCACTATTTTAATTATTTACTTGTTTATTGGAGTAGCATTGACTCTGTCAGGGCAAGTGCAGCAATTTAATACCGTTATTAAAAATTTTACCCCTGAAGATTTCGATTATCGTACGCTGAAATTTAATACTTTATTACCACAAAGTACTGTTATTTCATTGTTACTTTCTTTTCGTGAAATAACACGAGTTAACCAAGAGCAAACCAATCAATTAAAAGAAGTAAATCACTCAGCAAGTCAGGTTATTGAAACGGCAGAAAGTGTTTCGGGCAATGTGAAGAAGCAATTTGATGCAACCTCTTCAACAGCCGCAGCTATTTTGGAAATGAGTCAGTCAATTGGTGAGGTCAGCGATAAAATAGCTAAGGTACACCTTAGTGCTAAACATGCTGATGAAACGGTCCAGAGTGGAAAATCGCATATTGCTTTATTGACAAAGTCAATATCAGAAGTAAGTGAGGAAGCTGAGAAAACACAGAAAAGCATGCATCTACTTGATGAATTAGCTCGAGAAGTGACTGAAATTACCGACTCTATACAGAACATTTCTACTCAAATAAATTTATTAGCACTGAATGCTTCTATTGAGGCGGCTAGAGCGGGTAGCTATGGTCGAGGTTTTGCGGTTGTTGCGGAGGAAGTGAGAAATTTAGCTAATCGTACGCATGATTTTAGTGAGCATATTATTAATAAAATCAATTTAGTACTTAATAAAAGTAATGAAGCCGTTGAAAGTATTAAGTTGGTTGTTGAAAAGGCTGGCGTTTGTGATGAAAAAGCTTGTTGCGTTAATTCTATGCTGGAAAACATTGCGTCGGCAACCAACTCTGTTCAACAAGAAACAGAAATTGTTTCAGTGAATGCTGAACAACAAGCTTTGGCAACGGAAGAAATATCAGAGCATGTCGAACAGGTAGTGCATAGTTCGAAAGCTAATGCTGCCATTGCAAAGCAGACAGAACTCGTTGCTGAGCACTTAAGAAAGCTGACGAGTTAGAGCAGAAATCACACTTACTTTATTATAGAGGTATAGCAAAATGAATATTTATCAAATGATTATACCGCTAGTACTTATCATGGTAATTGCTTGCTTTCGACTAAGTTTCGTTAAAAAGGGTAATCTAAAAATACAACAGCAAGGTGTGTTGAATGTGCAAATTATCAAAGCACTCATTTACTTGGTTCAACAACACCGTGGCATGGTATCAGCTTATTTGAATGGTGATAAAGAAGCATTGCTTAAAATAAGTGCTATCAGACAAAACATTCGAGCGCATATTGATAAAGGAGGGCTGAGTTTAGCTAATGATAATGAACGTTGGCAAAGCTTTATCGATCATTGGCAACGACTTGGTGTAGGTAGCATATCAGTTACAGTAGAAAACAGTTTTGCTCAACATACCGCGTTAATTACGAATTTATTGCATTTAGTTGAAGATGAGGCTGAAAGAGGACTGCTATTTTCCCAATTTTTACCGCAATTTCCACAAGCCGGCTATATTTGGCGTGAAGTACTTGGGGTTACAGAAATTGTAGGGCAAGCTAGGGCTATTGGTGTAGGGGTAACCACGCAGAAATTTTGTTCGAGTACCGACAAAATCCGCCTCAATTTTTTGCAGCAGCAGGTTCATGAGGTTATGAGTACAGTATTAGATGAATTGTACTGCCTACCTAAATATATAAATGAGCATAAACGTTTAATCCAAATAGCCCAGCATCAAAGTGATAGATTAATTCAGACACTCGAACAAGAGCTACTTAAAACAAAAGAAATTACCCTAGAGCAACATTCTTACTTTGCTCAAGCTAGCTCTGTAATTCAGGCTATTGATGACGTATTTGAGCATCAATTATCACAAATTAGTAGCACATTAAGTGTCACTAAACCTCAAGGTATTTAACCTTAAGAAATTAGGAAAACGACTATGGATTCCACGCTAATTATTATTGTAGCTTCGTTGGCTATTTCAAGTGTTATTAATATCGTGCTGACGAGATTTTCAATCTCACATATTGTTGGTTATATCATCACAGGAACTTTAATCAGTAATCTTTTTACTCCAACCATCAACAATTTCCAACATTCATTAGCGCTAATTGGAGAGTTTGGCATTGTCTTTCTGATGTTTACCATCGGATTGGAAATGTCAGTGCCAAGACTGCATAAAATGAGGAAGGCAATATTTTTAAATGGCTCCTTGCAAGTTTGCCTAAGTTCAACCATTATTTTTTTGTGCGCTTATTATCTGTTTAAAATAGAACTTGTTTCATCAATCATTATTGCTTTAGCTTTTAGCTTGTCATCAACAGCTATCACATTGACTTATTTGAAAAAATCCAAAGATATATTAACACCTTATGGGCAGAAGTCTGTCGCTATACTCATTTTTCAAGACTTAGCGGTTATCCCTATTTTATTGTTGATAGGCTTTTTATCTAATGATGATTTACCTATTGCTGAGGTGCTGCTAAATACCACCATTTATGCTGTGCTAATTATTACCTTTATGTTTACTTTAGGTAAGCGTTTAATTGGCTGGCTACTCCACTTTTCTAACAAAGCGAAAATGGAAGAGATATTTCTAGGTTCAGTGCTCACCATAGTGCTAAGTTCATCGTTGATTGCCCATAACCTTGGTTTTACTTTTTCGCTGGGCGCTTTTATCGCAGGGATGATTATTGCTGAAACCAATTTTCATATGAAAGTTGAATCAGATATTTCATCGTATAAAGATTTATTACTGGGCGCTTTTTTCTTCTCGATTGGTACTCAAATTGATGTGCTTTACTTTGTGCAAAACACCCACCTTGTTATTGCTATTCTCGCATTTGTGATGATGATTAAAGCGCTATTGATATATCCTTTAATTCGAAATCAGGAAAGCAAAAGTGACGCGTTAAAATCTGCCCTTGCCCTTTGTCAGATTGGTGAATTTTCTTTTGCCATTTTTGCTTTGGCAGCGAAGCAACAGCTCATTGAGGAATCACTACTTAATATATTGATTTTAATCAGTGTTTCTTCAATGTTGATCACACCCTTCATGGTTAATAATATTTATAAATTAGCGTCATTGTTTGTTACTGAGTTTTTTGAATCCGATAAAATAGAACCAGTTAATGTTAAACATCACACCATTGTTTGTGGTTTTGGGGTGCTAGGACGTATTGTTGTTAAAGATCTGATCAAACTTAACACGCCTTTCCTTATCATCTCAGATAACCTACAGCATGTTTTATTGGCTAGAGAAAAAGGCTATCAGGCCTATTTTGGTCACTTAGATAAATTGCCTGTGTTGGAATCTCTTAAGGTTGAACAGTCCAGCAGTATTATTATTACAGTGAATACGTTAATAACTAAAAGAATTATCTGTGAATCTGTATTGGAATACTTCTCAGCCGCTAATTTAATTGTAAAAATTAGCTCGTTAGAAGAAAAAAAACACCTCATGCATTTACCCATTAAAGCGTTTGTTCATGCACAGCGTGAAACCGCATCATTATTGGTACAACAAAGTGAACTCATCGCCAATCAAGAGCAAGATGGTGATACGAAAGTACTCTTAGCGTTACATAAGCCATTATCAACTTAGGAACACCAATGACTGAATTAATCAAGGCATGCGCAAGGAATGCGGTATCCGAGCGAGTTTCGTTAAGTTTAGGTGAAATTCAAAAAGCGACAAATCAGTTAGCTGAAAATTTCATAAGCTCTTATGAAAATTTCAATCTTATTAGCCACTATCAGCCTATATATAGCATAGACCACCAGAAAATTATCGGATATGAGGCTTTAATTAGAGTTAAGAATGAATTTGATGAAAATATCAGCCCAGATGAATTATTTGATACCCCATTTGACGAGAAGAGTAGTATATATTTAGATCGATTATGTCGTTATACCCATGTGGCCAACTACCAAAGGTTGTTGTGCGAAGAAAAGTGGCTATTTATTAATGTCTCCAGTTTAGCGTGTGAAAAGTCTAGGAATTATGGGAAGTTTTTTGCTGAGTTATTAGCTTATTTCAATGTGCCTGCTGAAAAGGTCGTCGTTGAAATTATTGAAGATCACAGTACAGATAGCAAAAAGTTACAGGAAACATGTAATTATTATAAGTCTATCGGTTGTCTTATCGCTATTGATGATTTTGGAGCTGGTCATTCAAATTTTGAACGAATTTGGAACCTTCAGCCCGACATTGTTAAATTAGATCGATCGATATTGGTCAGAGCCAATAAATCAAGCCACACCCAAACCATGTTAGCGAGCATGGTACAGTTGCTTCACCAATCGGGTTGCTTAGTGGTTATTGAAGGGGTTGAAACTGAGCAGCAGGCTATTATTGCAATCGAAAGTAATGCTGACTTTGTGCAAGGCTTTTATTTTTCTCGGCCTCAACCTGTTATCTTTAAACATAGCAACCAAAAGCCGTTATTTGATCACCTCATTACACAAAACATTGCTTTGAAAGAAATTAATTTACATCAGGAGTTAAGTTGGTCAGCTACTTATAGCCTACCTTTTTTACAAACAATAAAGGCAATTAAATCTGGCAGTAGTTTGACAGAGGCTATTGAACCCTTAACAAATTGCAAAAAACTCATTCGCTGCTTTTTATTAAACCATCAAGGTAAGCAATTGCAAAATACTTATGTCTTTGAACAAGATAAGCTGAGCCCTCGAGAGCAGTTTTTTCAATTGCAACTCAACGAAAGTGCGAATTGGTATCGAAAACACTATGTGCGCAATGCGCTAAAACAGCATAATAGCCCTTATATTTCTTCGCCTTATCAGTCAATTAGTGGTGAAGGGTTATGTATTACAATTTCAATGAGTTTTGATACTGATGCAGGTCAACGAATATTGTGTATAGATATTTCTGCTGAAACGATTTGAAGCAGAATTTACGAAGACTTAGGGTATAAATTTAATGTTTTTTATTTACTCAGCAGCTAAGGCGAATAAGGGAAATTGATTTAACGAGTAAAGAATGAAAGTCAATGGTTAAGTCCAAAGCCGAGTAGGCATTCAGTTTCCAAATTTTTTAAGGAATTTAATATTTTGATATACATCTTCAATTGAAATCGATACTCGGTATCAAAACAAACAGAAGTTACCATACAACCTTCTGATACTACTTCGTGAGTTTACAAAACTAATGAATTACATGTAAATCTAAGTATGACATAAGCATTACACATAAAATCTAACCTAATATGCATGCCTTCAAATAAAGCCTTTACTGACGACCTGATTGTGATTCCGCTTGTCTAGGGTTCAAATCCCTTTAGCCAGCCAACTTTTTTATATACCTCTAAAAATTTTAAAATCTTGATCGTTACAAACAATGATAACTAGGTGTGCTTGTTAACTTATTATTCAATACCCTAGAAATTTCACTAAAGTCTGCTTTTTAAATACTATGAGTTAATACTTTTTCTACATCTCACATTTAATATGCTAAATTAGGCACCACTAAACCTCAGCTATAGTAGTGTTCCTCTTAATTAGTTTCGTATGGAAGTTAAATTTTCTGAATATCGCTTTTTACGCGATCACCTCATTCTCTATAAAAGTGATGAAATTATTCCACTAAAGCAAAACCAAGCGCTTTTGTTGGACTTTTTCCTTGCTAACCCTGACGGTATTCACAGCAAAGATGCAATTATGGATTCCGTTTGGCAGAACAAAGTTGTTTCTGAACAAGTTGTTTTTCAAACCATTAGCCAACTTAGAGCCATTTTAGGTGCTGATGCTATTAAGACCTTCTCAAAAAAAGGGTATAAATGGCAGCTAGCATTACGGCAAGAGACTGCAGTCAATAGCGAAGCTACAAATAACAATTTGACGAAACAGGCCCCTCAAAAAAATAAGCGTTTGTATTGGGCAATACTGACTTTTGCTATTTTTATTGTTGTGCTGGGCTATTTTATGCAAGCGTGGACAGCAGGTGAAAAAATTGCATTACACCTTGTGCAGTATGAAGACTCCGCCACAACTGAGCAAAAGCAGCTAAACCAATTATCTAAAAACGCAATCAGACAAGGTGGTCAATTCAGCGTTGATTACACATTACAAAACAAGTCAGCTAGGCAACTATTTGCTGCACCAAAACTAGTCTGGCAGCAATCCAACTTGCCTGCACAAGAATGGCTGTTATGGACAGAAACATTTAGTTCTGCCAAGGGTATTTTTTTAAACTATGGTTTATCAAGAAGTACCAGCCATTGGCATGGCTACCTTTATGCGGAAACTCATCAGCAACTTGCTAAAAAGCTCTCAGAGCGTTTACTACAATTGAAAAATCTTGGTGTGTTTTCAACATCAAGGAGCAAGCTTGATATCAGTACATTATTATCGATGCTGAAAGTTGCCCCCAATGATGCTGATTTATTATTGCTCTTAGCTAACTATTATCTCGAAGCACGACAGTTTGAAGTTGCCATCACTTATGCGCAAAAAGTAATAAATTTAGCGCATGATTACAGTTTTAGCTCTTATCGTGCCAAGGCACAATGGTTAATGGCTGAGGTAAATAAAGAACGTCGACAATATCATTTGGCAACAAATAATCTAAACAGTATGTCGATCACTTTAGCTGACACACCATTGTCGGCTTTAAAGTATGAAAACATTAGCGCTAAAGCATGGTTAGCCTATAAGCAGCACCAATTTGATGACATGTTTAAGATATTAAATAAGGGTATTGAGTTTGGCCAAGAACAAGCTAATGCGTTAATGCTGTTCGAAATACATATCATGTATTCAATATTAGCGAGAAAAGCAGGTGATGACGTCAAAAAATATGCGCACCTTAATGAAGCGCAGGCTTTGTTGCTTAAACACAAACTTGATGAATCAAATTTTGCCGTTGTATTTTATCATTTTGCCATATTTACCCAAGATAATAACAAGGCACGGCCTTATTTAGAGAAAATTCTAGGGCTTCCAAGAACGGCTCGAAACGGTTGGATCATAGATCACGCAACAGAGATGCTTATCGATCACCATATAGAGCAGCAAGATTATGCATTGGCCTTATCTTTATTAGGCAAAAATCCTGATTCAGCAAATGAGATGATCTTACTCGCTAAGGTATATCACGCTCAAAAGTCACATGAAAAGTCACGTACCTATTTTGAAAAAGCCTTCGAACTGGCGCGCTTACAATACCACAAACGTATCGCCATTGACGCCGCATTGATGTTATTTAAACTCAGCGCCCAACAACCTGAAATACAAGCTGAATATTTAGCTTATCTGCAGCGTAATGCCAATAAAAAATGGCTGACAAAGCAAATGAATATTTTAGCCAACAAACCTTAATTTTATCCCCCGCCTACTCAGCGTTAGGCAAGTAAACTTTTACCTAACGCTTTAATGAAATGCAACGCAAGTGCAGTAGGATATTACCTGTTAAGTACTACAGTCTCATGCCCTGTCGCTAACAAAGTTGCATTAGGTAAGTTTTTTTGCAGCCATTGAGTGAGTGGCGCGACTTTTTTATCCATCACATGAACAAAAACAACTTTTTTAGCATTCATTGCTTCGATAAGCTCACGGTAGTTTTTTACCACTAAAGGAAACAAATCATGTATTAGTAGAATGTCGATGTTTTGCTCTGCTAGTCGGTGAGCCGCAATGACCTTAGCATTAATATTGGCATCGCCTACGTGCAATACCTTCCAGTCATTAACTTCGACTAAATAAGCGTAGTTTTGCGTATCAGTTTGAGGAGACATATGAGGGAAGCTAAGTACTGAAACGTTGATACCATCATGAGTAAATTTTTGTGATTGAAAACCTGACAATTTAGGCGACATAATATCAGCCGTTTTGGTAATTTCACCTAAATGTTTAACCGCCTGAGGTGTACTGACAAAAAGTGTTTCTTCATTACGTTGCAAGAATTGTGTTGTTTGTTTTGGATGAAAATGGTCACTATGTGCATGGGTTGTTAACGCTAAGTTTGCTCCTTGATTTGATAACTGCGTGAATTCCTGCTCATTGAGAAAGTTAAATCGGCTATGTTCTCCAAACAGCGCATCAATTAGAGTCACTTTATCACCAGAAATAATTTTTACTCCTGCATTGGCAACATGCTCAATAATTAGCTTTTCTGGTTCTGATGATAGCGAAGCCGGATTTGCCCAAGCATTAGCACTACTTAATATCGCTAAGGTAGCGAGTAATTTTTTCATAATATCCCCTCATTAAGTTAATGTGGTAATGTTATGAAATTAACAATCGCAAAGTCTTAATCAAATTCTATTTTGTGGCTATATAGAAAACGAATAGAAAAATTCACATGATTTTTCATCAAATCTGAGCTGTTAAGCTAGTCAATTTTGAAGTTGAAGAATGCTCTTTGAGCTCCTTGCACGATTAATCACTCTTTAGGTTTGCATAACGTAGATATGACCTATTAAATAAACTACTATAATAATTATGTCACTGTGTGGTGATGTTTCCTTATTTACAACAGCTTAAAAACTCATGAAATGTAGCTCATTGTTTATTAATAGTTTTGTAAGTTTCATCATCTTGACTGTTGGAGTTTTTACTCCGGCCTATAGTAATGAGCACCCATCAAAACTCACCAATGAATACTCTGTAGAATTATTAACAGAGGAAGATGGTTTTGTGTCTTCTGAGATATATTCTATTGTTCAGGATAAACAAGGCTTACTCTGGTTCGGCACAGGTGAAAACGGCATTATGCGTTACGATGGCCGTAAAGTAACTCTGTTTGAATATGACAGTAACAATCCAAGCGGTTTACCCCATAATGATGCTGGCAACCTTATGTTAGATCGTCAAGGCAGAATTTGGATTGGCACTTGGGGAGGAGGCGCTAGCCTCTATCAGCCAGAAACTGGAAATTTTCAACACTTCATCAATGAACCTCTACGCCATGATTCTCTTCCATCTAATCGAATCCAATCTTTACTTCATGATCAAGAAGGCTCTATTTGGTTAGGTTCATATGATAGTGGTTTAAGCCGCTATCTTGGCAATAATAGCTTTAAACGTATTAAGAAAAGCGCTGGAGAAGAGCTGAGTTTATCTCATAATAGAATATGGGATATCGAAGACAATGATAGCGACAGTCTTTGGCTTGCCACAAGTTACGGCCTAAATTTATATAATAAAAATAAACAAACATTTTCACACTTCTTCCCTGCTCCTGAGAATTTAACCCCTACAGGAGCAAATGAAATCAGAAGCATTTTAAAAACGTCAAAAAATAAACTTTATCTTGGTACACAAAAAGGTCCTTTTAGTTTTGATGTAAAAAGCGAGCTATTTACCGCTTTGAAAACCCCCGATGGTGAATACTTAGGTCAAGTCAATTCTATGATTGAAGACCAACAAGGCTACGTTTGGTTTGTCTCTAGCAAAGGGTTATTCAGACAATCAAATTCAAGTACTCATATTGAAAAGTTTGAGCTTGAACACAACAATGGCTTAAGAATTATCTTTGAAGACAGCTCGAGAACCCTATGGGTTACCAGCGAAATCCACGGTATATATAAAATAGTACCTCACCGTAAATTTAAATCGATAAAAAGTGCAGCCCTAACAGCTCCAAATGGTATAACCGTAGATGCTAATGGTGATTTATTGATTGTATCGGCATCATCTCAACTGTTTAAGTGGCAAGTATCATCACAGAAACTAGAAACACTCTCCCCACCCATTTTTAGTGAAAAAAATGGCTATCAGGGTAATAGGCTATTAGAAATGCCAATTATTTTCCTAGATAAAAATGAACATTTATGGATTGCGCAGGATGATGGCCTAGCTAAATTTGATTTGAACACGAAACAAATTGAATTAATAAAATACCCTAAATCTGATCCATATTATAACGAGTTTAGAGAATTAAGAGCTCTTAGTGCTGATCAACATGGCAATATCTGGATAGGTACTTATAAAAGTGGAGTATATCGTTACAATCCAAAGACTAAAGCTTTTGTGCACTTAGATGATTCTTTAGGTTTGTCTCACCCTGAAGTATTAGAGATATTTAAAGATAATACACAAAATATCTGGGTTGGCACCGGAGATGGCGTCAATCTATGGGACGAAGCCAATCAACAATTTATAACCTTTAATGATGAGAATAAAGCTGATGGCTTATTGGGAAAGATTGTTCAAGATGTTCATCAAGCCAGAGATGGGAAAATTTGGATTGCTACACAAAAGGGACTTAACTTATATATTCCTGAAACAAAAAGCTTTCAACATTTTAGCAGAAAAGATGGCTTACCTACCTCTTTGATACGTGCGATTGAAGATGATAAGCAAGGTAATATATGGCTGACAACTAACAAAGGAATTTCGAAACTTAATCCTTTATCAGGTGAAGTGACTAATTTTGACAGCTATGACGGCTTGTTAGGTTTAAACTATTATACCAATAGCCTTGTCAGAGGCGCCGATGAAACTATTTTCACCAGCAGTCAAAGAGGCGTTGAATTTTTTAATACTGCGAATATTGCAACCAACAATAGTGAATTTACCGTTATTTTGACTGGCTTTGATAAAATGGGCCAGCCAGTAAAGCTTGCAAAACCTTACTCTTATGTGACAGATATTCAACTGTCTTATCTTGATTACTTTTTTTCTTTTGAATTTTCAGTATTAGACTTTATTTCCCCTCGTAAAAACCAATACGCCTATAAACTTGAGGGCTACGACGATCATTGGATAGATATCGGTAATCGAAATATCGTCTCATTCACCAACTTAGATGGTGGTTCTTATACATTCCTAGTGAAGGCAACCAACAGCAATGGTAAATGGGGAGAGCAATTGCTTGCGATTAACCTGCATGTATCTCCACCTCCTTGGAAGTCGTGGTGGGCATATTGCTTATATGCATTGGCAACAGCTTTTCTCATTTTCGTTTATATACGCTTTAGAACACGTTTACAGCAAACTGAAATAGTAAGACAGAAACAATTTGTTCTAGCGCTTGAAGAACAAGTGGCTGACAAAACAGCCTCATTAAATAAACAAGCTATGGACTTAATTGAGGCAAATAAGCAACTAGAAGTGCTAACTTATCAGGATGGATTAACTGGCTTATATAACCGCCGTTATTTTGATAAAAACTTAGCAGCCGAAATCAATCGTCATTATCGTCAAAAACAAGCATTGTCGCTTATCATGTGTGATATTGACCATTTTAAATTGTTTAATGATTTCTATGGCCATCAGTTAGGTGATGATTGTCTCAAGCGGGTCGCTCAATGTATTTGTACAAGCGTTGGTCGAATTACGGATGCAAACTGTCGCTATGGTGGTGAAGAGTTTGCGATCATTTTACCAAATACTTCCAAAGAGCAGTCTACGCTTGTTGCTGAGCGTTTATGCTTAGCTATAGAGAATATGAAAATCCCTCATCAAGAATCAGAAACGAGTAAATTTGTCACCTTGACATTAGGCGTTGTGACCATCGCTGCAGAGCAAAAAACATCCGTTGATTCCATTGTATCAAGTGCTGATAAGGCTTTGTATATTGGTAAATCGAATGGCAGAAATAGGGTTATCCGGCTAAATTAGCTAACAATAAGCCAGCTTCTATACAACCAGCAGTTTATCAATATATCAATAATACCAACTTTATTAATTTATCTAGGCAGAGCATTTAATTTTTATTAAACTAAAATAAATTAGGGCTAGCAGCATATTATTATGGAAAAACATCAAGAGTTATTGATTGCATTAAGGAAAGTGATTAGGGCCATTTATTTACATTCTAGACATTTAAACAAGACTTCTGGCTTAACAAGCCCGCAATTGTTAATAATGCAAGAGATAGGTCAAGCTGCTGGCGTGAATTCCAGTCAAGTGGCCAAGAATGTTAATTTAAGTGCCGCTACCGTTACAAATATTCTAGATAGATTAGAAAATAAAAATCTTATTTCAAGAGTACGTAGTACGCAAGATAAGCGTAAAGTTAGC
>Ga0114909_1000768_pt1 | contig 21063 bp, 18 predicted proteins | sample MalvireepMed_906_FD_87290 | JGI IMG/M metagenome (GOLD analysis project Ga0114909, IMG submission 87290) | Marine viral communities from the Global Malaspina Expedition - Malaspina viral metaG DeepMed_906 | ecosystem: Environmental > Aquatic > Marine > Oceanic | place: Mediterranean Sea...
CATTAACACTGTTCATCATTGTTATCTGAATTTATGCTGAAGTCGCTTAACTGCTGTTCGCCATTTTTGTCGAGTAATATTTTTACCTTTTGCTCTGCGGCTGATAATTTTACCTGACTTATTTGACTTAAATTTAAGCCGCGTTCAAATAACGCCATTGACTCTTCTAAGTTCAAATCTCCCTGCTCTAGACTTTGTACTATGGTGTCTAATTCACCTAATGATTCTTCAAAAGAGAGGTTTTCTAATTTCTTTTTTGCCATGTGCTTTGCTCAGGATGCTTGATGATGTACTTTTAATTTATAATGGCAAATTTACCATTTGCCTACAGGCGTGGTCAATCGAGCAATTCAAATTTATTGAAGATTGCTAAGAAACTTTCAAATGCAACTGCGAACAATGATAAAAAATATTTTACTATTTAGGTTAAGTTATTGACACTTAGGGCGATAATAAGAAGATTAACTTGGGAAAAGTTATAGTGAATAGTTTACCCATAATGTACTATTCTTTTATAAAGTATTTTATAAGTATTCCCTCTTTGGCTGTTTTAGGAGATTTTCTGTGGATTTAGCTACGTTAATTGGCATAGTAGGCGCAATAGGCTTACTCATCATGGCAATGATTTTAGCGGGTGACATCATGATGTTTGTTGATGCTCAGTCGGTTATTATTGTTTTTGGTGGCTCCATCTTTATCGTATTATCAAATTATAATTTAGGGCAATTTTTTGGCATGGGCAAAATTATCGCCAAAGCTTTTATGTTCAAGCTTGAAAAGCCGGAAGAGTTAATTGAAAAAGCTGTAGACATGGCTGATGCCGCACGTAAAGGGGGGTTTTTAGCATTAGAAGAAGCCGAAATCACTAATGCATTTATGCAAAAAGGTGTCGATATGTTAGTCGATGGCCATGATGCTGATGTAGTACGCGCCACCTTACAAAAAGATATTAACCTAACTACAGAACGCCATGAATCAGGCGCTAAAATGATGATGGCGTTGGCAGATGTTGCGCCAGCCATGGGAATGATAGGTACGTTAATTGGTTTAGTGGCGATGTTATCAAATATGGATGATCCAAAATCCATTGGTCCTGCAATGGCCGTAGCACTATTAACTACACTTTATGGTGCTTTTTTGGCGAATGTTATTGCTATCCCTATTGCTAATAAATTAAAGCTGCGCTTGGAAGAAGAAAAAATGAATCAAGAGTTAGTGCTTGATGCTGTGTTGGGAATTCAAGACGGTCAAAATCCACGTGTTATCGAAGGCTTATTGAAAAACTATTTAGCCGAAGGTAAAAGAAAAATTGATACTACTGAAGAATAGGGGCAGCAGGTATGTTAATAGCTCTTATGTTAACGTCTAGTATATTCGGGGGCGATCATGGCTGAACAAGAGTGTAAGTGTCCACCACCGGGTTTGCCTGCGTGGATGGGAACCTTTGCTGACTTAATGTCGTTATTAATGTGCTTTTTTGTCTTGTTATTATCTTTCTCTGAAATGGATGTGTTGAAATTCAAGCAAATAGCCGGTTCGATGAAATTTGCTTTTGGTGTGCAAAATAAAATCGAAGTAAAAGATATCCCTAAAGGCACCAGTATAATCGCGCAAGAGTTTCGACCAGGTAAACCTGAGCCAACTCCCATTGAAGTCATTCAGCAGCAAACGATGGAAATGACCCAACAGATGTTGGAGTTCCAAGCTGGAGATGAAACTTCTGCAGGCGGTCGTCAAGAGCAACGAGGCACCGAACGTGGCGGCCAATCACAAAATACTGAAGACGCCTTATCTGCTCAAGCCTTACAGCAAGCGCAAGAAGAATTAGAGAAAGCAGCGCAAGAGCAAGTGAACGACTTAGTGAAAAAGATTGCCGAGCAGCTTGAACAACAAATTCAAGATGGTGCTATAGAGCTAGAGTCTCTTGGTCAGCAAGTAATTATTCGCATACGTGAAAATGGTTCCTTTCCATCGGGTTCTGCTTTTTTACAGCCTAAGTTTAGGCCTATCATTCAGGAGATTGGTGAATTATTAAATACTGTACCTGGTGAAATTATGGTCTCAGGCAATACCGATAATCGCGGTGTTGATTCGGAATTATTTAGTTCAAATTGGGACCTGTCTAGTAAACGTGCTGTTGCAATAGCGCATGAGTTAATCAAAGTAGATGATTTTGATCAAGCACGATTAATTGTTGCCGGACATGCAGATACTCGTCCCTTGGTGCCAAATACTAACGCTTTAAATCGCCGTCGAAATCGCCGTGTTGAAATTGCTATTAATCAGGGTAAGGCAAAACAAAGTGAACCAATTCAGGTGATTAACAACTAATTTTTGCTCTTGGTTGCTAATCGACATCTGAAAAAATAAACGCCAAAAGGTCAATGTACTTTTTGGCGTTTTACGTGTGTCGCTTGCAACTTTTTTATAGTGTATAATACGCGCCATTATTTTAACCTCCTAGGTCACTTGTTGATGAAATTTATCGTTAAGCTTCAAGCTGAAATCACTATTAAATCTCGCCCCGTTCGCAAACGTTTTACTAAAATATTGGAATCGAACATTAAAAATGTTTTACGCCGTGTTGACGAGCAAGTTACCACGCGGATGAATTGGGATAATGTAGAGGTTAACACTAAAAATAACACGCCTGAAAATAGAGAGCGTTTAGTTGAAGCTTTAAAATGCATTCCTGGTGTGCCGATGTTTTTAGAAGTACAGCAAAATGAATTTGTTGATGTTCATGATATTTATGAAAAAACCTTGGCTGTTCATGCTAAAACCATTGAAAACAAAACATTTTGTGTGCGAGCGAAACGTACCGGTAACCATGATTTCAATTCATTAAAAGTAGAGCAATATGTTGGTGGCGGACTTAATCAGGCCGTAGAGAGTGCTAAAGTTAAGTTGAGCAAACCCGATGTAACTATTCGTTTAGAAATTAAGAATAAAGACCTGTTTATTGTCACCGAACGTCACCAAGGGCTAGGCGGTTTTCCTATTGCCACTCAAGAAGATGTTCTATCTTTGATGTCAGGTGGTTTTGACTCTGGTGTTGCTAGTTATCAAATGATTAAAAAAGGAGCTCGTACTCATTACTGTTTCTTTAATTTAGGTGGTTCAGCCCATGAAGTAGGGGTTAAGCAAGTTAGTTATTACTTGTGGAATAAATTTGGTGCGTCTCATAAAATCAAATTCTTTGCCGTTGACTTTGAACCTGTTGTTGCAGAGATCTTAGAAAAAGTCGAAAACGGTCAGATGGGTGTTGTGTTAAAGCGTATGATGATGCGTGCGGCTAGTAAAATAGCTGAAAAAGGCAAAATTCAAGCACTGGTAACAGGTGAAAGTTTAGGTCAGGTATCAAGCCAAACATTAACGAATCTAAATGTGATTAATCGTGTTACTGATACGTTAATACTACGACCTTTAGCTGCTTATGATAAGCAAGATATCATCGATATAGCTCGTAAGATTGGTACTGAAGATTTTGCTAAAACCATTCCTGAGTATTGTGGTGTTATTTCTAAGAAACCGACAGTAAAAGCAGTGTTGTCTAAGGTTGAAGAAGAAGAAGGTAACTTTGATTTTGATATTTTAGATAAAGTTATCAGTGAAACTCGTGTCTTTGATATTCGAGATATTGGTAAAGAAACTGAAGAAGAAATTCATGCCGTTGATCTAGTCGCAGATATTGCTGACAATGCTATTGTAGTCGATATTCGTAGTCCTGAAGAGGAAGAAGATAAACCACTTGAGTTAGAAAGTGTTGAAGTGAAACATATCCCCTTTTATAAGCTTGCGACACAATTTGGTGATTTAGATATGAGTAAAGAATATTTATTGTATTGTGACCATGGTGTGATGAGTAAACTACAGGCGTTGTATTTACTTGATAATGGCTTCACAAATGTGAAGGTTTATCGACCATAACCTTGATGGCTTAAAACTGAGCCTGAATTTTAACTACAGCTTGCCATACATGAGTATTCATTGGTGTGGCAATGTTGTGTTTAATACCTAAGCGGTGAACGTAACCGTTTATATAATTAATTTCTGTTTGCCGTTTAGCTAATACGTCGCAACGCATCGAAGAGCTATTTGTCGCTGTTGCTTGTGCAACGTCTTGTACCACCTTTGTTATTTCTTTATTTGTAAAATTAATACCTTCCATTTTCGCTACCTCAACTATTTCAGCAATTAATTGAGTTTTCAGCTCAGTATATTTAACTAAATTAACTTGGCCATTTTCAATGTCATTGAGCGCGGTGATTGGATTTATAACGCAGTTAATTGCTAGTTTTAGCCATTGTTTGTTTCTAATATTCTTTTCGAAAGAGAATGTTGGCATTGCTTGATTTAATAACTGAGCTAAGTCACTCATTTCACTTTGAGTCATCTCTCCAGAGAGTAAACCTATATCACTGTGGCCTAGCCCTGTATGAGTTATCTTTAAAGAAGAATGTCTCAAACAACCGTGAGTGGTTAACATGGCTATGATTCTTTGTCCTACGGGCAATAAATTGGCTGCTTTGGCTAAGGTACCCATACCATTATGAGCAAGCACAATTAGGCAGGTGCTTTTTATCATATTCGTAATAGGTTTGACGGCCGCAGCTACTTGATAAGACTTTACACATACAATGATAATATCTGCTTGGCTAATCGTATCAGCTTGTGCGTATACGAGTGGGTAAGATTTTGTTGTTGTGTCTCGGTGCGCCGTATATGAATAAGTTACAGGTGCAAGGCTAGGTATACTGTTAGATTGCTCTGCGGGAGTTATTGAACTTAAATTAGCACTTAACGCTGAACTCAGTAAAGAAACTTTATTTTTTGCTTGTTGTAAATGATGGTAGCAAAGAAGTCCCATTGCACCTTGGCCAACTATAACTATTTTTTGCTTCATTTATTTAAATTACCAATGACTTTACTTGTTAATGGATGAACTAGCATTATTGATAATTAATTAGCCTTTTTATTGCTGATAGCTTTATTGCGTATTTGCGAGTATAAATATTTCATTAAAGCAAAAGTGACAATACCTAACACATCAGCTAAAAAATCAGCTAACTCGCCTGTACGAAAGCCCAAATAATCCTGGCCAAGCTCACTTAACGCGGCATAAAAAATCAAGGTTATTAGTGTTACTTTTAATGGTAGCTTAATAATGGAATGCACTACCCAAGTTAAGCTAAAAAAAGTAATAAAGTGTCCTATGGTATCAATCTTAGGAAAGCGAAAAATGCTCTTCCTTATTTCAGCACTTAGGAGCACATCAGAATAGAGCAATAACATAACTAAACTGACAATAATAAATAAAAACAAAAAATGATGACGGGCTTTCACGAGTAAACTTATTTACCAAAACGATATGCAGGCATCCTAACATGCTTTACCATTTTTTTCTTGTCTACTGTTTCCGTTTCTTGCTTGCTTTAGTTGCGCAGGTATAATGGCTGAAACCAATTTATTTTTTAAGATAGAGAACATATTATGCCTTCAATGGACATCGTATCAGAGATTAATTTAGAAGAAGTTCGTAATGCGGTAGATAATTCAACTAAAGAGCTAAGTAGACGATTTGATTTTAACGGCGTTGAAGCCAGTTTCGAATGGAAAAAACCTAATGTTACTATCAAGGCAGAAGGTGACTTCCAATTAAAGCAATTAAGTGACATGTTACGTAGTCAACTAACCAAACGTAATGTCGATGCCAAGGCAATGACGTTAGGTGATGCGAGTGCAAGTGGTAAAATTTGGAGCCAACAAGTAAGCTTCAAAGAAGGCATTGAGCAAGATGTAGCCAAGAAAGTTGTAAAACTGATTAAAAGTGAAAAACTTAAAGTGCAAGCGGCTATTCAAGGTGAGCAAGTAAGAGTTACAGGGAAGAAGCGTGATGACTTGCAAGCTGTTATGCAGTTAGTGCGTACAGCTGAACTAGAGCAATCGTTCCAGTTTACTAACTTTAAAGACTAAGGGTTTATAAATACATCGTTAAATAAATCTAAGATTAAGCTACAAGTCTATCCGCTTACTTGTAGCTTACTTAGCTGGATATAACCTAAGGCTTAAAGTGCCTATCAAAGAAATTCATAATGCTATTATTTAAGTGAACTTTCACTTTTTTACCACGCATGCTGTGCTTACTACCAGGGTAAGTCATTAATTCGAAAAGCTTATTCTCATCTTGCATTGCTTTAATTAGTTTAGTGGTATTAGTAAATAAAACATTATCATCAGCCATACCGTGATAAACCATCAAAGGACCATTTAACCCTGCTATATAAGGAAAAACACTGCTCTTTTGATAGCCTGAAGCATTGTCTTTAGGGTGGCTTAAATAGCGCTCAGTATAGTGAGTATCGTATAACATCCAGTCAGTTACAGGTGCTCCACTGACGCCGGCTTTAAAATAATCACCAGCCTTAAACATAGTCATTAATGCCATGTAACCACCGTAAGAGTGGCCATAGATTCCAATTCGTTCTTTATCGACGAAAGGTAAGGAGTGAAGGAACTTAACACCAGTGACTTGATCTGTTACTTCAATCTTTCCTAAGTGTTGGTGAATAGCTGACTCAAACGCAGTGCCTCGATAATTTGAACCGCGATTATCTAACTGAAATACAATATAACCTTGCTGCAGCATGTACTGAATCATATCTGCACCTTGCCACTTATTGGTGACACGTTGTGCGTGTGGTCCGCCGTAAACTTTAACGATAACCGGATATTTTTTACCAGGCTGCATTTTTTTGGGTTTGTAAAGTTTATAGAATAAAGTTGCTTGCTCATCGTCTGATTTCAATGAGCCGAATTCAGGCATAATCAATTCGTCATAATAAGGTGCAACAGGGTGAGAGGCTGTTACTTTATTCTCTGCGAGCCAAGTTAACTGCTTACCATTTGACTGATGCAAACTAACTTGTTTAGGTGTATCAATATTAGAAAAACTATCAATATAATTGTTCCCATTTCCGGCAAAGTTTATTTGGTGGAATCCGTTACGTTTACTAAGGCGTTGTACTTGCTCGGGAGATTTTCCAGCTAAAGGCACCTTGTACAAGTGGCGCTCCAATGGAGTATCGGCTCTACCGGTGAAATATAACCAGCCATTGCTTTCGTCAAGGTGCTTAAGTGAGTCTACTACCCATTTCCCTTTCGTTAATTGCGCTATTACTTCACCTTTCATATTAAAGTGATATAAATGCTTGTAGCCGTCTCGCTCTGATGCCCAGATGAAGGACTTGCTGTCTTTTAAGAACGTTAAATCTTTATGCAAATTTACCCAATGTGCTGATGTTTCGGTCAACAATGTTTTTTGCTTGCGTTTTTTTAAGTTGTAGCTTTTTAAGACTAAGGTCTTTTGATCACGACTTTGCCATTGGTAGCTTAGGTCTTTACTGTTAGGTAACCACTTTACTCGTGGGATATAGATATCTTTACTTTCGTTATCATCATTATTATCAAGCGCAATGAAACGAATCTTTTTGCCTTTTATATCGGTCACAGCTAATTGAATGTGTACGTTGTTCGTTCCTGTTGCAGGGTACCTTTGCTCAATCAATTCAATTTTTTCGGCATAAATTTCATTACGGATAACGACTTGCACAGGTGTTTCATCAACTCTTAAAAAAGCAATGTGCTTTTCATCAGGTGACCACCAGTAACCCGTCATTCTGCCCATTTCTTCTTGAGCAACAAATTCACTCATACCATTTTTTATGGTATCAGAGCCGTCTATGGTAAGTTGTTTTTCAATACCAGACTTTATGTCTAAAACAAAAATGTTTTGCTCTCTTATAAAAGAAACAAAATTGCCTTTGGGAGAAAACTTAATATCCGTTTCAAAATCTGAAGTTTGCGTTAAACGCTTTGCTGTCTTAGTTGCTAACTGATAATGATAAATATCGCCATTTAGTGGAAACAATAAAGCAGTGCCATCAGATGAGAACTGATACTCCATAATACCAACACCATAAATGCGTTGGCGTTCTCTGCGAGCTTTTTCTTCATTAGACAAACTCTCAGTACCACTGAAAATATCTTGAGAATCAACTAATAACTTATTTTCCTGAGAAGCTAAGTTATATTCCCATAAGTCATAGCGATGTAGATCATCAGCTTTGCCTTGTAAGTAAGTCACCCGACTACCATCTGGAGAAAACTTTAATGACTTTGGTGCTTGGCCATTTAAAGAAGGAGAGCTATAAATCCGCTCTATGGTAAGTTGTTTTTTTTCACTGTTTAAAGTGAGACTGGCTAATTGCTCAGGTGTTTTATTGGTTGCTAGTGGTGTTACTGGAGTCGTACTTTGTTGCGCAAAAACCGGCAATGCGAATGAGCAGACGAGCACTGCTAGGGCTTTATTTAGAGAAAATTTCATAAGTGACTATTTTTAGTATTTTTAATTGTGTAATTATTTGCTTTTAACTTTAAATGACTTCTAAAGCGTCACTAAGTTTTTTAACAGCAATGACTTCCATGCCTGGTATAGCTTGTTTAGGCATATTATTGAACGGCACTATAGCACGTTTAAAACCATGTTTTGCAGCTTCATTTATACGTTCTTGACCGCTAGGTACAGGACGAATTTCTCCTGACAATCCCACTTCGCCAAAAATGACTAAATCTTGTGGCAGAGCATTGTCTTTAAAGCTGGAAACAAGCGCCAAAATAAGCGCTAAGTCAATACTGGTTTCCGTTACTTTAACGCCACCAACAACATTTACAAAGACATCTTGGTCATTTAATTGTAAGCCGCCGTGTCTATGTAAAACGGCAAGTAACATGGACAAACGGTTTTGATCTGCGCCAACGGCCACCCGCCTTGGGTTACCAAGGGCTGAATGGTCTACTAAAGCCTGAATCTCTACTAACAAGGGGCGAGTGCCTTCCCATAAAACCATAACAACACTGCCAGGGGTTTGATCTTCACTGCGAGTTAGAAAAATGGCTGATGGGTTTTTAACTTCTTTTAATCCTGCACCGGTCATAGCAAAAACGCCAAGCTCATTTACTGCGCCAAAACGGTTTTTATTACCACGTAAAGTTCGGTATCGAGAATCGTTACTACCTTCGAGCATGATCGAACAATCAATGCAATGTTCTAATACTTTCGGTCCAGCCAAAGAGCCATCTTTAGTGACATGGCCAACGAGCAACATTGCAATATGATGCTGCTTGGCAAATCGCGTTAAATAAGCAGCACTTTCTCTTACTTGCGACACACTGCCTGGCGCAGATTGAATGTCACTCATATGCATGACTTGAATTGAGTCAATTACCATTATTTTGGGTTGTTCTTTTAGCGCTAAATGGCAGATATTTTCAACGCTAGTTTCCGAGAGCATTTTCAATTTATTGGTTGCTAGGTTTAATCTTTTTGCACGCATAGCAACTTGCTGTAACGACTCTTCACCTGTTATATATAAAGCAGGCATGTTTTCAGCCAATGCACACATAGTCTGTAATAACAGGGTGCTTTTTCCTGCGCCCGGTTCGCCACCAATTAATATGGCGCTACCAGGAACTATGCCTCCGCCTAATACACGGTCAAATTCAGCAAAGCCTGAAGTGAACCTTGGCAAATCGGATAGGTCGATTGAGTTGAGAATTTGAACTTTAGCTTCATGAGAGTTGGCTGCACCAGCAAAACCAGAAAAACTATCACTGCGAGCGGGGGCTTTCGCTTGCCTGAACTCTGAAATGGTATTCCAAGCTTTGCAGTCTGCGCATTGCCCGAGCCAGCGAGCATATTCTGAGCCGCAGTCAGTGCAAACATAAGCTGTTTTTGTTTTCGCCATGCATTCCTCTTAATATATTACACACTATAGAGGAGCAAGAACTCTTGCTAAGCGATAGGCATAATAATTGCAGTTTAATTTTTTATTAAGTTTTGTTATAACATTATCTGAATTATATACTTTATTGATGATGAATTATTCTTTCTTCTTTATCAATACAGCTAAATAAGCAGCCAATATAAGTAAAAGTAACTAAAATATATTTTATGACCAAAGATTTTGCCAAACATCAGCAGTTAATCAGCCATTTTCGAGGCTTAGCCAACCAACAAGGTTTTGATGCTCAATTTAATTCAGCGACTGAAAATATAGCTAAAACTGAAAAGTTTTTATTAAAAATGGAATTAAAACGTTTAGCTAGTGCCTGTACGCGTGCAATTGACCTCCGTGGCCTAGTTGATGGAGAATGTCAGTTATTTGACTATCAAGGTCAAAGTCACTTTCTTGATAATATTGCTATCCAAGTTTTTAATGAAAATACCCAAGCATATGGTGGTTATACTTTTGGTGTTTATGAAGCGGTAAAAAATACTAAGAACAACTTTAGAAATATTTATCAAAATGAACAAAGCAATGTAGAACAGGTAGCAATAGAGAGTGTAAGTAATAAACAAAATGCTAATGCGGTAGAAAAGCTGCAGTACCCAGCAAAATTATACAGCTTTGATAATTACCCTAATAGAAGTGAAGAGCGCATGAATTTTGCTATTGCGTTGACACTGACGTTAAATAGTAATGTACAAGTTCAGGCGACAAGCGTTGATATCAGCTCAACGGGGTTAAAAATTCGCTTAACGAATGAAAGAAGTTTAGTTAAAGGCGAAACTTTTAGTGTTTTTTTTACTGGTTTTGAGCAAGAGTTTCAATTTAATAAAGGTGACTTGATAACTTACCAAGTACAAAATACTTACCGCGATAATAGTACTCAACTTGTTGGTTGTTGTCGGATTGACATTCCGCCAAAAGATGGTTTCTTGCGGTTTTTGGCTGGTTATATTCAGGGCAATAAACGTCGTTATAAGATTAACTTAACTAATAGTCTATCAGCCTTACAAGCAAGATGTTTTGAACAATTCTCTTTAGTAAAACTTAATGAGCTAGTTATCTTTATGCAAGACTCTGCGAGCATTAATGAAGAGGCCAAGAGTATAATTAGCCCTAGATATGCTTTAACAACGTTAAATAATCAAAATATATATCAATATTGGCAAAATGAAAAAAAGCATACAACACTTAACTACTTAATTGATCACGAGCGTTTTCTTCGTTTGAAAGCAGCCAAAACTCAAGGAAAGGTATTGTTGGTCTATAGTTTTATTCACCAACATCAAGGTAACACCTTTTTCTATACTTTTGATGATCAACAGCTGCAAGAAGATGAAGCATTTTTTATAAAATTCTTAGCTTTTGCCGCTAGCAAAGACTCATTTGCAATCACGCAGTTAGACTATCAAGAAATAAGCTCTGAACAAGGCTACTCCCCATATACCTTATCAAATGCTTTAAGCAAGCAGCAGGGCTATCTTAACCCGCCGTTATCTGATGAAGTAAAAGCTATTCTAACAACCTTACCCTATGTGGTTACTGCCTGTGACTTAACACAAAAAAATAATACTTTAGGTTACCAGACATTAGACTTTGAAGGACTAGATCTAAAAAAGGTTAAACAGTATGGACATAAACGCCAAGCAAAGAAGGTCGAACTTGATGAAATCTCTATTAATTACACCATTCAAAGGCAAGAGCCGCGCTTTAAGTATCAAACTCCTGTTCAGGTTGAGTGTAAGTCGATAAGTTGCACAGGTACTTCAGAGGACTTTTCTGTTTCTGGCTTGAAAGTAGAGTTAAATGAAGCGGTTACTCTATCAACCGGGGATATTGTTCATTTAACCTTTCCTAATTTACAGAAAATAACCTCGGCATTTGAGCTTAAACAGCTACCTTATAAAGTGGTTCGATTAAATAAAAATAAAACAATTATTAACTTACGTGTTTTGGTCAAAGAGCATCAACATATTGGTCGCTCATTTTTTAAGTTATTGATCGAGAAGAATAAAAATAAATTAACGCCAGATGAATATGCCATGCTGACACCTGGTTTATCTGCTGCACTTAGAACTTTATACGCAGTTAACTCCACCATACCTTGTACCATGATACAAAGTAGTGGCAGTCGTTATAAAGTGGACGTTATAGCCGCAGGTAAAAGCGCGGCTAAAGCACATACTGGTTTATTGGCGGATATGCGGCGTTTAAGTGATCGCACTAGTTATTATAATCTGTATCCTATATTAGGAAACTTACAAGTTAATCAGTTGTTTGAGAAGCATCTCAAAAAGATATTACCTACAGACAAAGCACGCAGCGACATACTTTACATAGGCATAAAAAATAGTGTCGAACAAGTTGATAAGGCAGTAACGGTTAAATTAGAGAGTGACTTAGATAGCCACGAACTGAAAAGGTTTTTTATTAAAAAGTCATTAAAACAAGGTAAGTTTTATTGCTTACAATTAAATATGTCTCGCAGTGATAAACCGCAAATGGAACACTTGAATCCAGAGCTAAGTTATATAGGTACTTATGCAATTCATCGCGGTAAACAAATAGAGCAAGAGATCTGGAGTGTTGCTGGTTTGTTGCAGTTTGTTGATATGACTCAGGAAGTTTTATTAAGATATCAACTGGAGATGTAATGCTGTAAATATATGTCGTTCATGTTTAACAAACGCCTAACAGCACTACATCACTCTATAAATTTAAATTAAGCTAACCAATGTAACAAACAATCTAAACCTTGGTGGTTAATGCTGCTATCAGCCTCTGCCAGAACAATTGGTTTAGCATGAAAGGCGACGCCAAAACTAGCGGCGCTCATCATCACCAAATCGTTAGCACCATCGCCCATTGCAACTGTCTGCTGAGGGGGCACTTGATACTCTTTGGCTAAGATGGCTAAAGAGTCAGCTTTAACTTGTGCATCAACAACTTCACCTAATACTCTCCCCGTTAAAGTACCATCAACAATTTCTAAGGTATTGGCATAAGCTGCGTCTAAGCTTAATTGTTCTTTAAGGTGATCAGCAAAGTAGGTAAAGCCGCCAGAAGCAATCGCTATACGCCAGTTATGCTGTTTAAGTTGCGCAATTAAATTTTCTAAACCAGGCATAAGTGGAATATCTTTAGCAACATCACTGAGAATCTGTTCAGGTGAGCCTTTTAACGTAGCGACGCGCTCATGTAAACTTTGAGCAAAGTCTAATTCCCCTAACATCGCTCTTTCGGTAACAGTGGCTACTTGTTCGCCAACACCGGCCAATTTAGCAATTTCATCAATACATTCTATTTCAATGGTTGTTGAGTCCATATCCATAACGAGTAAACCCGGCTCGTTTAATGAAGGAGCACTTGCAAGTAAGGCTGCTTCAATACCATGCTCTAGAGAAAATTGTGCTACCGCTTTACGTGCTTTAGTATAATCATCAGTTAATGCGGTAAAACGCCAACTAGTTTGTTGGTTACGGTTATTGATAACCTTTAAAGCGGTGATAATAATCTTGCTTTTTGATTGCAAATCCAATAACTGCTGTAGATTCAGCTCCTCAAAAACAACTAACTCAATTGAGGCTAATTCGCTTGCTTCACTTAGAACCAAAGATTGCTCATTTAATTTAAAACCTATTGGCAAGGTAAGGTTATCTTTTTGTTGGCTCTTAAATTCTTTAAGTGACAAGGCTGATATTTGGGAAGAAAAAGGTATATTGGCGATAAAAGACACGTTAACTCTCTAATGCTAAATGAATAGCTAGCTGAAAAATATAAACACTTCACATCGGTTAATAATCTCACTATAGTGACAATATAGTCGTAATACATACATTACTTTAATATTACCTTTATAGAGTTATCTCGTTTTTATGAAGCAAACTCAGCAGCCTTTATACCCTAAATTATCATCGATTTATAATAAAATTCTGCAATTAGCTAGTGCTATTTTGCTTATAGTCGTTTTAATGAGTATGTGGCAATCGACAGCCGTTAAAAATCGGCTTAATTTATCCGAGCATTTTGACTACATTGCTAAGCAACAATTACAGCAAGCAATTGTAGGAACCGCTGTGATTTTTAAGCAGAAATTCAGCTCAAAAATCCAAAGAAAGAAGGTATTGCAAGATTACCTTGATGGTTTGAGTCGAGTTGACTTTGTTAAACAAGTTCACTTATATGACGTGACAGGGGCTTTGATTTCCTCAAGTGAAAAAATTGTTGCTGATGCTAACCCTGATAAAAAACAGCGTAGTGAAAGCATTAATGATCTTTATGGTATTTCCATAAAGCAACGTGACTTAAGTGCTCGTTATATTCCTTTTGTTGCTGAAATTCGAGATGAAAGTTCGCTCGATAAAAGCTTAGCGAAACGAGAGTTGTTTGGTTACTTACGTTTTACTATTGAAAAATCTTACCTGACTGATATTTTAGCCGAAGCTGATGATGATCAGCAGGCGCTATTTCGTCTAATGTTATTACTGGCTGGGTTAGTTGGCTTTTTGTTAACGCGTGGTTTAAATCGATTTAGCCGACGTGGTTATCGAATAAACACACCAACAAAGTCGCTACCTAATGTCGATACATCAAGCTCGAAAGATGAGCATCTACCTGAAAGCAGTAAATAGCTGTTAGGCCTTTTCTTTATATTAAGCTTAATTAAGTTGAATAAAGTCCAAGCATAGTATTCATGATAATTTTTTAGCTGCCGATAACATAATATCGGACTAATGGATGTTAATGCCATGATTCACTTTACTGATGCTTTAGCGAATAATTCACTTGTTAATAAGAGAAACGTTGAACTAAGTGTGAACTCGAGCCGACTCGTCAATGCTGATAACTTGTCACAATATTTGTTGAATAAAGAAGGCACAGCAACAGAAAGAGTATTAACCTTACTTGAGGATGATACGGTAGATATTTCTGCTGAAGCTGTCGAAGTATTTAGCTTAGAGCAAGCAAAAGAGTCAAAGATAAGTTCATCAGAAAGTAGGCACTCTTCCCTAATCAGTGACTTAATTGCTAATACTAAAGAGAAAATAGCTAAGCTTGTTAAAGAGTTAAAAAAAATCACCAGTAATTCTGAGGGTGACAAGCAGCACCGAAAGGCATTGCAGGCACAAATAATGTTACTCAACAATCAACTGTTGTTATTAATTAAACAAAAAATAGAGGCTTTAACTAAAAAATAGTTGTGTAATATTTTCTTCTAATTGTGCTGCAATTTGGTTAGCACTTTCCGCTCTTATGGTCAGTAAAACATTAAATATTTTAATCAGATTAATCGGTGAATTGGTCTCTGCTTGCTCACTTTCTGCTGTCATCACCTCTTTACTTAACGGCATAGAAGGAGCGTCAGTTTCTAAAAGTAAACTTGTTAGTGGTAGGCGCTTGATTGTATTGATCGTTTTTTTTGCTCTTGAGTAAGTTATGGTGCTGCCAATACCTAGCTTAAACCCTAAATCAAGGTAACTTTTTGCTTGTTGATAGCTGCCTGAAAAACCGTGAATGACGCCTGTTTTCCCTAGTTGGTACTTTTTTAGGAAAGGTACTATTTTATCGTGAGACTGTCGATGATGAATAATAACAGGCAAGTTACTTTCTTTTGCTAGATTGAGTTGGAAGTCGAAAAAATGCCGCTGCTTCATTAGGTTATCTTCTGGTTTTTCAGCTCTTTTACTGATAGCGCCATCAATGCCAATCTCACCAATCGCAATGATACTGTTTTGTTTTTTCTGCACGGTCGTAGTCAAAAACTCAAGGTCAGTATCAGTTAGATTAGCTAAAAACCACGGATGAATACCTAAGCAAGGATAAAGTTGGATGGGGTGTTGATGGTATGTTTTACAAAGTTGCAATACCGTATCAAAGCTACTAGGTATTGTACTTGGGATAATAATTCGCTTTATGCTCAGTCGCTGACACTGGCTCAATAAGCTTGGTAAGGTTTTGCTAAAGGCAATATCATCAAGGTGACAGTGGCTATCGGTAAATTGCATGCCTGCCTCCTTGATGATTTATTCTAGTTAATAAAGTTAAGTCTAGCTTTAGTCATTCCACAGTTTAAACTCGCTAATACCTTTACGAGCTAATTACATGCGATCCATTACTTCAATACCTAGTATATCTAGGCCTTGTTTTAAAGTATTGGCAATAACGTGGCATAAGGCTAGACGTGATGCTTTTACTTCATCGCTAATGCCTTCTTTAAGAATAGGGCAGGCTTCATAAAAACTCATATAAAGGCTGGCTAATTCATATAGGTAATTACAAAGAAGGTTCGGTGTGCATTCACTAATTACGGCATCAACAACATCTTCAAGCTGCAATAATTTTAATGCCAAGGTTTTTTCTTGTGGTTCAATGATGTTGATATCCGCATTGTTTTGTATTGCTCCTGCTTTAGCGAAAATACTTTGAATACGCGAGTAAGCATATTGTAAGTAAGGTGCTGTTGCTCCTTCAAAACTTAGCATGGTTTTCCAGTTGAAAATATAATCACTGGTACGGTTCTTAGATAAGTCGGCAAATTTTACTGCGCCAATACCCACTTTCTCAGAAATGACAGCTAAATCAGCATCACTAATTTCAGGGTTTTTCTCTTTAATTAACGCGCTAGCACGAACGACCGCTTCATCGAGTAATTCAGCAAGCTTAATTGTGCCGCCAGTACGCGTTTTAAATGGCTTGCCATCATCACCCATCATCATGCCAAATGGACAATGTTGATAGCCGACGTTTTCGGGTAAGAAACCGGCCTTACGTGCTACTATTTCAACTTGTTTAAAGTGAAGTGCTTGACGAGCATCGGTGAAAATAATGATGCGATCAGCAGCTAACTTGCCACTACGGTAACGACACGCTGATAAATCAGTTGTTGCATATAAGAAACCGCCACCTGATTTTTGCACGATAAAGACAGAAGGTTCACCGTCTTTGTTGGCCATTTCATCAATAAATACTACTTTTGCCCCTTGGTCTTCAACAGCTATTTCGTTAGCCATTAATTCATCAATGACGGTCGATAAATCATCATTGTAAGCACTTTCGCCCATAATATCCGAGCGTTGTAATGATACATTTAACTTGGCGTAAATCTCTTCACTGTGAGTGATAGAAATATCAATGAATTGCTGCCACAATTTAGCACAAGCTTCATCACCACTTTGCAATTTAACTACGTCAGCGCGAGCTCTGTCGGCAAAACCTTCTTCATCGTCAAAGCGTACTTTTGCTTCGCGATAAAAGTTTTCTAAATCAGCAAGGGCTGTTTCAGCAACTTCGTTACTGGCAAGTTTATCGCTTAAATGCGCTATTAGCATACCAAACTGCGTGCCCCAATCGCCCATGTGGTTTTGACGAATTACTTTATCACCACGAAACTCGAGCGCTCGAACTACTGCATCACCAATAATGGTTGAACGTAAATGACCAACGTGCATTTCTTTAGCTAAATTTGGAGCTGAGTAATCGACAACAACGGTTTGCACTTTATCGCTATCCAAAGTACCACGTTGTGTTACGCCAATATGAGCATCTTGGGCAATAGCGTTAAGCTGTGCAGCCAACCAGTTCTGACATAAGTGAATATTAATAAAACCAGGACCAGCTAATTCAATTTTACTGGCAATACCTTCAAGATTTAACTCCGCAACTACTTTTGTGGCTAATTCACGTGGATTAGTTTTAAGCTTTTTGGCCGCGCCCATTACTCCATTGGCTTGGTAATCACCAAACTGAGGGCGATTAGATAAACTGATTGCTGGGTTAGTCCCTTCAGGCAAACCAGCTGCAACCATTGCCGCACTTACTTTTGTCGCTAGTATTTCTTTAATATTCATTTTAATAGACTCTTTATCATTGTTATTTGGCTCAATCTTGGTAGTAATGATACTTACATGAGGTACATGCTCTGTGTCATTTCTATAACCTTGAGCCAACTAACTGCGATAAAGAAGCTATTACGCAGCTAGTGAAATTTATTTTTTTGATGCTCTAAAATAGCATCAAAATTATTCTTAATTTACTCAGTTATGCAAACTAAATTGGATTGTAGCAAAGCGGTCAAGAAATTTTATCAGGGAGCTTAGTATACTAAGTGACTTGATAAAATTTCGCCGACAATGCTGCTACAATTCTATTTAGGTAAACTAAAAAGCCAAATTAGTGTTCACGTGTTGAGTGAAACGCTATATCAGGATGACGCTCTTGTGCTAGTGATAAATTCACCATCGTTGGCGCAATATAAGTTAAATTATTACCACCATCTAATGCCAAATTGTCACCAGCTTTTTTCTTAAATTGCTCTAAAGTGCGTTCATCATCACATGTACACCAGCGGGCTGTTGCAACACTAATTGGTTCGTAAATAGCTTCTACTTTATATTCAGACTTTAAGCGTTGCACAACAACTTCAAACTGTAGAACACCAACTGCGCCAACGATCATGTCATTGTTAATGAATGGGCGAAATACTTGCACAGCACCTTCTTCAGATAGCTGGATCAAGCCCTTTTGCAGTTGCTTGGCTTTTAATGGGTCACGTAAACGAATGCGACGAAACATTTCAGGAGCAAAGTTTGGAATACCACTGAACTTCATCATTTCCCCAGCGGTAAAACTGTCGCCAATTTGAATACTTCCATGGTTATGCAAACCTATAATATCACCAGCATAAGCTTCTTCAACATTTGATCTATCACCGGCCATAAAAGTAACAGCATCAGCAATCTTTACATCTTTACCAAGACGCACTTGCTTCATTTTCATGCCTTTTTCGTATTTTCCAGAACAAATACGCATAAAGGCGATGCGGTCACGATGCTTAGGATCCATATTGGCTTGTATCTTAAAGACAAAGCCAGAGAATTTATCTTCTGAAGCGGTAACTTCTCGTAGGTCAGTTTGACGTGGTAATGGCTTCGGTGCCCATTTAGTTAAACCGTCAAGCATATGATCAACACCAAAGTTACCTAAAGCAGTGCCAAAAAATACAGGGGTTAATTCGCCATTTAGAAAAGCTTCTAGGTTGAACTCGTGAGAAGCGCCTAATACCAATTCCATTTCTTCGCGAAAATCTTCTGCAAATGGGCCTATTGCTTCATCAAGTTCAGGGTTATCTAAACCTTTGATAACACGCTTTTCTTGAATCGTATGACCTAAACCTGACTGATATAAAAAGATCTCGTCAGATAATAGATTATAAACTCCTTTAAACTCCTTACCCATGCCAATTGGCCAAGTAATCGGAGCACAATTGATATTTAAAACTGTCTCAACTTCATCCATGACTTCAATAGGGTCGCGCACATCACGATCCATTTTGTTCATAAAGGTAATAATTGGCGTATCACGTAAACGGGTAACTTCCATGAGTTTAACAGTACGAGCTTCTACACCTTTGGCAACATCAATAACCATTAAACATGAATCTACCGCCGTCAATGTACGATAAGTATCTTCTGAGAAGTCTTCATGACCAGGAGTATCAAGCAAATTGACTAGACAATCATTATATGGAAATTGCATTACTGAGGTGGTAATGGAGATACCGCGATCTTTTTCCATTTCCATCCAGTCAGATTTTGCGTGCTGACCCGATTTCTTGCCCTTTACCGTCCCTGCTTTCTGTAAAGCTTGGCCGAACAAAAGCACTTTTTCGGTAATGGTCGTTTTACCCGCATCGGGGTGAGAAATGATAGCAAAAGTACGACGAAGATCGACTTGCTGTTGTTGGACTGACATGCGGGTTACCTGCTGTTTAAATTGATGAAATAGCCCGTAACGATAGTATTGATTAAGCGCTATTTATTCAGAATAATAAAATTGCGCGCATTGTAACATTAAAAGGTCGAAAAAGTAGTATATTAATATTTGATAGCGTATGTAAGTTTGCGATTAGATTGCTTTGGGCTAATGGAATAAATTGGAGATGAATTTCACTTCATTTTGCTCAAGTATTGCCTCAGGCGTTTTCGATGATAATTCGCTCAAGCCTGTTTTATCACTCGAGTTATCCACTTTTTCTGATAAAAGCTGATTCGTCAAAGCTAAGGATTCAGTATGGCTTAACCCTGTTAGTGATGATATTTTATTAAGTGCCTCATCGAGTATCTTTTGGGTAACCTTCTCTTTTAAAGACAAGGTAACTTTTTTCATTTTTGTGGTGTTATCTTCAACAGCATTAAACATAATCAACTCATTAGTGTGGGGAATTTTAACTGTTGTTATCCTAACTAAAATCTAATTAAGAACTAGTGAGTTTCAGTGTTAAATTGTTTAGAGTTGTTAACCAGAACTTAAATGGAGGCCGCAGGCTAATCGGATAAACTAGACAAGGTTATACATGTTTTTAATAAATTGTTTTTTGGCTTTTTAGCATTTTAATGACATCACAATTGCATCTTCGTAACCAAAACCGTTGGCACTAGGGTAATAACCAGTACGACGATTAATTTCAATAAAGCCCGTATTCATATAAAGCATTTGTGCTGCAATATTTTTAGCGCGTACTTCAAGAAATATTTTTGTGGCTCCTTGCTGTTGTGCTTGTTGTATGAATTGATTCAATAAGAGTTTGCCGTAACCCTTACCTTGTTCTGTGGGAATAACGCAAATGTCCATTAATGTTGCTTCACCAGCGACATATTCACCGATGTAGAAGCCAATACTCATGTTTGCTTGTGAGTTACCCTGTGGTTTTTCACCTAGTTTTTCACCAAAGTAACGGCCACCAATGCAACTAATAAACGTTTTTTCGCTCCATGGGTGCGAGTGGCATGCAACTTCTATTGGCATTAACTGCGTTACATCTGTTTGCTTGATAGAGGTAAAGGTTACTGAGTTTGATTGAGCGGAAACGTTCATGTTAATTGTTGACTTATTGTTTGCCATAATTGCTTCTTCAACTTAGCTGATTGAGCAATTAATTTGATAGTTGGCGTAATTAATTTATTGTTGAGCTGAGATATAACTTGGTCATCTGCATCTTTCGCATCTATAAAGTACCAATTCACAAGACCTAAATCGAGATGATCATTCTGCTGCTTCACTTCACCTATGGTTAAATCTAATGCCAATAAAATGTCATTAAAGCATTGGTTAGCTGCTAGTTCGTTCAAATTGATGACTTGATAAGTATTTTGCATCGCATTAGCAGTTGAGATAACTGAGTTTGTATCTTCAATTTGTGCTCGGCGCTGCCATAAAC
>Ga0114909_1000776_pt1 | contig 20880 bp, 16 predicted proteins | sample MalvireepMed_906_FD_87290 | JGI IMG/M metagenome (GOLD analysis project Ga0114909, IMG submission 87290) | Marine viral communities from the Global Malaspina Expedition - Malaspina viral metaG DeepMed_906 | ecosystem: Environmental > Aquatic > Marine > Oceanic | place: Mediterranean Sea...
CACCAGAACCTTGTTTAATAAGTTGCTGCAAAAAATCAAATCGAGATGCCGAAATATCTTGAAATTCATCCACCAGAATATGACACCAATTAGGCTTAAATTGCCCTGAAGCTACAGCCTTTATTGCTTGATTTATCATGTCGTCAAAGTCGATTGCTTTTTGGTTTTGTAATTCTTTGGTATAGGCGCTGACTATTTTTTTCAGCATACATTTATGGTCATCGCGATTCAAAATGTCATGTTTTGAGAAGCGTTCATTCAACACTTTATCGTTCATTTCTTCTAATCGCATGGCTTGCAGGCATTTTTCATATCTTTTAACGCTAGACTTGATAAAACCCATTTTAGTCAATGAATTCAGCATAGTAGGCACAGCGCGAGCGTCACGCGTTACCTTTCTTTGTTTAATGAATGCTGATAATCTTTGTTCAAGCTTACCTTCAAGCCAGTCATAGTGGTTCGTAACTACAAGTTTGGTTTTATGACGTTGATGCAGCTTTTTTATACGTGCTATTTCATTTAGGTACTGGGTATTATCAAGGTAAACAGGACAATTTCCTTGTCTATCAACCATGAAATGTTCAAGATATATATCAGCATCACTTAGATAAAAATTAGCTCTATATTCGTCTGCAACAATTAGCTCTTCTGTTGGTTTAGTGTTTGATTTGTAGTCGACTTGATATTGATGTTTTACGCCATTTAAATATAGCCAATTAGCGATTAGTAATTCTTGATAACTCTTTACCCGATAACCCGCTAACGATTGATAACGACTGTTAGTCAGATAGTGTTGATAATCTTGCAGGTTATCAAAGTTAAAAACATTAATAGGTTGATAGAGTAATTTAACGAATAAAGTAAGGAAGTCTTTATCATGCAGTATTTGTTCAGTGAGCCAATTGCTTAACCATTGCTGACGTTTTAATGGCGTTTCAACGAAAGGTGATAATCGTATTGTCATATCACACTGAGTTAGTATTAAGCGCCCTAACCCGTGAAATGTCATGATGTCTGGAGTTACGGCATGAATACCCGCTTTATTGCATCGTTTTAAATAGCGCGTTTTTAATTCATTAGCGGCGTCTTTGTTATAGGCAAGTATTAAAATCTGCTCTGGTGATGCAAGCTTTCTATCAATGAGATCTAAAGCTTTTGCTACCATCACTGAAGTTTTACCTGTGCCAGCTGCTGCCAATACAAGGTTTTTATCATTATCGCGTATAACGGCAAGGCGTTGCTCTATAGTTAACGGGTTAGATTCAACCTGATCAAAAAAGTTTTTTCTCTTCGCTAAAGTTGTTTGCTCATAATTGAGTCTAAGACCAGCAACCAAGCTTTCTATCGTAGTAAATGGTGATAATTTCTTTAAAATGGCTATATTAGCCTCAGAGAAATGTGCATGCCAGGCTTTCGGTGTTTTACGGTAACCCTGTACTAATGGCAGTACTGACTCAGTAAATAATGGAATGGATAAATCACGTAAGTACTCGTCATAGGCTAGCTTTTTAACTAACACTTTAACTTGATTTAGTTTAGCAACGAGTAGCTCTGCTAATCGTTCTTCTAGCTCAGTAAAAAGCTCTCTCCCTTTGCTTTTATTTAGGTAGCCAATCTCGATATTATTGTTATCTGAAAAGGTAATTTTGCCACTGAATGCATGAGTTTCAAACTGAGCAAAGCCCGTACTGTTTGCTAGTGAATAACTCCTCGGTAGACCGTATTTATAATGAACAAGTAATGTGTCGGCATTGTACTCAACACGCTTTAAATTACTAAAGAATGTGCCAATAATAGAAGGCATCACTGTTTTCACTGACATAAATACTTAAACACCAATAATGAAATAACGGGATAATTGCGATAAAGAGGTTTTAATAGAATTAACTAAGTCGTCTTGCTAATACTTAGACAATAAAGCGCTAACATCTTTTTTAGCTGTTTTAGATAACCTTTTTAGCAAGTCAAAAGGTACATAATTGAGTGTTATTTGGGCTTTAATGTCATCTAACAGTGTTAACCAAAGTTTTGCTGTCATTTCTGCATCGAATAATGCTCTATGAAAATCCCCTTCTGCAGAAATGTTTTTATAGTTCACCAGCGTACCAAGCTTATGGTTTGGAGCATGTATATTGATACGACGAGATACCAATAATGAGCATAAGAACTCGCCGGGATAAGTTCGAGAAATACTGTCTAGTTCTGCATCTAAAAACTTTCGGTCAAAGGCTGCATTATGGGCAAGTAAATTATCTTCGCCGATAAAGTCACAAAAGTCAGCCATAACGGAGTCACACGGTGGTGCGCTCTTCAGCATGTTGTTGTTAATACCCGTATATTGTTCGATAAAAGAGGAAATACGAAAACCAGGGTTCATTAACGCTTGGAATTTATCCGTAACAACCCCCTGCTCAAGCCTTACTGCACCTATTTCAATAGCTCGGTCGCCATTATTTGGAGATAAACCTGTGGTTTCAAAATCAAGAACAACTAAAGAATTGGCATTCTCATGCATAACGAGTAACTACATTAAAATAAGGCTAGATAATTTTAACAGCTGCCTTTGAAATTGACAGAAAAAAACACTCAGTTATCGCTAACTGAGTGTTTTTTGTATTGTGCTATTAACCCGTTTTGTATCCGCTTTTAGCGATTACTTCATAGGTTTTTTAAAAAGTAAGGTGAATCTGTCTGAATTACCAGTTACTGATTTACGACCAACTTCATAACGTAATTCATCATCTGCCTTATAATGCATATTTGAATAATCAACAAATTCAAAACCTGCCGCTTGTACTTCTTTTATAACCAGTACAGGATCGATACGACGACCATTTTCATCATTCTCGTCTTGCATGTGACGACGGGTATGATCAACAATGCCGTAGATACCACCTGGCTTTAACGTCTTTAAGGCTTCTTCATTAATTTCAGTACGTGTTGCCAACGATAAGTTGTGGTAATTACGAAAAGTTAGTACTGCATCGATATTTTTTACACCAAAATCAATATTTGATAAATCCCAACGTTTTTCTTCTTTATTACGTTCCCATTTAGCATCATTGCTTACGCTTTTAACTTTATTGAAACCGTCTTGATTGAACAAACCTTCTTTAAGTCTGTCTGATGCCATGCCGACATAAAGCTGACCTTTATCTTTTAACGCCGGAGCTAATAACGAAGTATACCAACCACCGCCTGGTATTAATTCTAATACTTTCATATCATCTTGGATGCCTAGAAACTCAAGTGTTTCTACTGGCTTTCTGTTACGGTCTCGCTCTTTATCTTTATCAGAGCGAAGTTCTGATTTCATCGCTTCTTTAACATTTTCTGAGAAGGTAGCTGCTTGTGTTAGTCCTGCAGTTAAGCTACAGCCAATCAGTAATGGAAGTAATAATTTGCGCATCGAGAATATATCCTTAATTTTTATTGTAAATTCTGTATTGTTAATTAGTACATTTAAAACTCAAATGTACTCTAACAGCAAAAGACCTGATAAAGGTTTCATAATGTTCAATAAGTTTTGTTTAAGTCGTAACAATATATTTCATTATCAATTTAAATTACTCATTAGCCTGTGTTAAATAGTTTAGCTAACGCCATCATTTCAGTTTTATTAACGCGAAAATTAACACTAATTCTGTTAACCTAATTAACTTAAGGCCTGATTCGCTCAATACCATGGCAAAAACATTATTATGACTTTTACTGCATTATCAAATAAAACTGCCTCAGACATTTATTTGCTCTCATTACAATCTAAACAAAGCCGCGTAACGATGGCATCACTCCTTAATGTCGTTGCTTATAAATTTGCCAAGAAGAAAAGCCATCAAGCGTATGATTGGTCACAATTACATTACGAAACTATTTTAATGCTGTTATCTGACTTATCTGATGAAGGAAAGTCTCCTGCGACGATTAATGTTTACTTGTCTGCACTTAAAGGTGTCGCAAAAGAAGCTTGGCGAAAAAAATTAATTGATGTTGAAACTTATCAACATATTAAAGAAATTCGGCGCATTAAAGGCTCACGCTCTATCAAGGGTCGAGCTTTGGATTTATCAGAGCTAAATGTATTAATTGATTACTGCATGGCACAAGAAGGTGTAATTGCCATGCGTGACGCTGCGGTTATTGCACTAACCTATGGCGCAGGTCTACGTCGTCATGAAGCAGCAGGACTAATGTTAGCTGATCTAGACGTTAACCAAGGTACGATAAAGGTATTAGGTAAAGGTAATAAAGAGCGTATTAACTCATTACACAATAAAAACTTAGATATTATCCAAACTTGGCTAGAAGAGCGTGGTTTAGAGCCCGGGCCTTTATTTTTAAGAGCGCGTAAAGGTAATAGATTAGTGAATGAGCCTATTTCAGGTCAAACTGTTTACGATATTATTATCCGTCGTTATAAAGAAGCAGGCTTAAAGCGCTTAACTCCCCATGATCTACGCCGAACCTTTGCCACTAAGCTTTTAGAGAACGGTGAAGATGTATTTTTAGTACAAGACTTAATGGGTCACTCATCAGTAGAGACCACTAAAAATTACGATAGACGTGATGAAAAAGCCAAAACAAAGGCAGCTAAAGCGCTACCTTTTTAGCTATTGAACACTATTAAACTTAATAGCTAAAATTTAAGCGCTAGCCTTTAGCTCTATCACGATATCACTATAACTATAATTATCAGTGGTGCCACTTACTGCAACACCTTTCATTTTGATGTTTAAAGCGTTTTGCTGTGCACTGGTTAACTTACAATAGCAGCTGAACACTAACTCAATCCAAGCTTTAGGTTCAATTACTTGTGATGCTTTTAACCAATCATTTTGTAACTCTTGATAAAAACTTAACGCTGATACAGAGCAATTATTAATGATCACACGCTCAAATAATAACTCTGTTTGCTGCTCAAAAAAGTCTTCTTCGGCCATAACCTTTTCAATAGGCTTGATACTGACTTCACTGGTGGTTCTTGCTTTTATTGGCGTTACTACTGCTTGCTTACGTAATGACTGCACCAAGACAAGCAACGAGTGTTCAATGTCGGTTTGCTTAGTATCAACATAACTTTTAAGTGCCATTGGCGGAGAATATTTTAGTTGCTCCGGTAAGTTTGCTAGCTCATAAAGGCTTTCATCAAGATCAAATTCAGGATGTTTACGTAAGAAACGCGCCATATTTCGTAATTGACTGGCTTGCTTCTCGTCTCGGCGTAAACGGAACAAACTAATGCGCATGTTATCAATGATCAAACGCAGCTTAGGCAGAATTTGATTATACCAATAGACAAAGCTAGATATTTTACGAGCAAACTCATTAGGACAGAGCCAATTTAACCACTCATAACAGTCTTGCGGATCAATTTTCTGCAATTCATTCAACAGCTTTTGTGCATGTGATAAATAACGTTCATTTTGACGTATTTTGTTAGACAAGCTGCTCACGAAGCCAAATTGACTAACAATGGCAAAGTGCATGTTCTCTAAATTATTGTTTAAACTATCTTTTGTTTCATAAAGTAAATCATCAAGCTGATCTAAATAATACTCGGCATCTTCTTGCTCTTTGGCCAAGGTTGCAAGTTGATAGTCTTTAACCACTTCTTCAATAGCATCAATAACTTTACCCATGTCGGTAAGCTGTCGATAGCTAGTTTGCTTACGCATTAGTCGGTTTAACATGCGCTTAAGATCTGTGGTTACTCGATATTCGCCTGGCGCGTCATCAGGTCTGATCAAGCCAGATTTATGCAACAAGTTAATGGTGTTAGCATCTTGTTCATCACTGGCAATTGAGCCATAAACATAAGCGCTCGCAAGTAAGTCATTATAAGCACCAATTTGTCTGAGTAAACTTGCGACTTGCGCCGAATCAAAACCTGCCATTAGAAAAGTAACTCATCTTGTTGGCTTTTCTCTTGCTCCGGTAAGGTGACTAATTCAGCATCGTTCAAGAACTCAATCAGCATATAAATCAAATCAAAGCGCGCAGTAGCGTAATATCGACTACTACCTGAATTTTTACGAACAAAATACTGCATCTCTTCAAGCTTTTGGAAAACCATAACAAGTTGCTCGCGCGTTTCTGTTTTATTGGTTTTAAACGGCTTAATTGACGTTAACCGGCGAAGTTGTTCACTCAGTGTTTGATCATGCTCAAAGGGTTCGAATAACTCATTGATATTGAGTACTGATTTAGCGCGAATAGGCAAATCAGCTTGTGTTGCGGTTAACAATAAATCTAAAAACTCAACTAATGGCCTAAAAGTGCTTCGCATTTCACTAAATAGAACACTGAGCTCGTGCTCGTTGTTTTCATCTACTTGATTAAAAGTACAGTAATAAGCATCGGCGCTATCAAGATAAGTCAGTTTTCTATCTAAGTTAGCTAAAAAATCATTTACTTTATCACTATGACTTTCTGCTTTTAGATACAAATATTCTGCTTCATACGCCGTTTGACAAATAACTGTACCGCAAAGTAATTTTTGAATACTTTCTTTAAACATTGCTGAACTCCTGCGCTTTCACATGTGTAGCTTCCATAGCAGTTGTTACTACTTTTTTACGTTGTGCGAGTAATTCATCTAAACGTGATTGCGGAATTTCGGCGTGATAAACCTTGTTATCTTTTAATTTATAATGACGATTATATAAAGATAAAATATGACGGTCTGTTGAAGGTGAAGCAGATAACATACTGATATGATTGTCATTAAACATTTGTAATAACAAGTCAATATTTTCAGCGGCAAGCTCCCCTAGCTCATCTACAGGTAATATTATTTGGCTCGCATGTTTGCTATCCCCTCTGAGCATAGCTAATAGCCCAGCAAATAAAGATAACATGGCTAAGTAAGACAGGCCCGTTGAGCTAACTTTTTTAAGTTGTTTCGCATTACGCGCGTATTTTATTTGTCCTTTTTCAACAATGGTAAATTCTAAATCAAACAAATTATTGTGAGCCATGACAAAACCTTCGTTAGGTAGATAACTGGCTAACTTTTGCATAGCGAAAACTAAATCATCTGGCACATCACCACGACCATCTCGTAATTGATCTTTATGACGCTCAAAAACTTCGGCGAAGCTTTTTAATGGCCCCCAGTAATCAAGCTCTTCTTGTTTCATTACTGTAGTTACACTGATATCAGCTAAGGCATCAAAGTGTGCTAACGCAGTTACCTTAGTAGATAACTGTTGGCCAATTTGTTTAATACGACGACCGAAGTTTTCTATATGTTGGTAAAACTCGTTAATCATAGTGGCGTTAACTGTCACTAATTGGTAGGTACTTTGCTGCTTTTGGTCGGCACTATTGAGTAACTCACTGATTGGTTCTCGATACTTAAACAAGGCTTTTGCACCTGTGTAGTTATCGTTATCGACTAAAAGCTTTTGCCAGTTATCAAATAGCTCACTGCCTGAGTGATCTTTTCTAAAACGTTCACTAAAAGTATTTAGCTGGCTAGCCAAACGTTTCTCGATGGTCTTATATTGCTGATAATAATCATGACAAAAACTAACGGTTAAGTCGGCTTGATTTGCCGGCTCTTGCTCAGAAAGTTCACTGGCAATGGCTGACATTTCACATAAGCGCTTATTATCATTAAGTTGTACTAATAAATCATCTGTAGCTTGTTTTTCAGCATTTGTTTTCTTAATAAGCTGTTTTAATTCATTAATTTTGGCTGTCAGCTCAATGCTGCTGTCTTCATGATCTGATTCAAGATTACGCTTAACAATTTTCCTATTTTGGTTTTCCTCAGCCAAAGCATCACGATGACAATAACGTTCATTCATAAAACTTTGATAATCTCGTGCCTTTTGGGCATACAGCGAGCATTGCTGTAGATCTTGTTCTAAGATCATTCGCTTCGCGGTACGTTTATCAACTTCACCATCAGGATCAAGTTTTTCTATATCACTGGCTTGTTGTTTTTTAAGTTCAGTAGAGCGTTGTTTTGCATTAGCTTTTAATTCACTAAGTTGTTGAGCTAATACTGTTAACTGATTATCTCGATCACTTTCAACTACCATGCATTTTTCTAACTTGTCATTAGTGAGCTCATGTAATTGTTCGGCTTTATTGTCATCAAAATTTTGCTGCTTCTTTTCTACAGCTTTCATTTGCTGATGTAAATTTTGAATCTGTGCTTCAACTGTTTGATTATGTGTTTTTATGGCAAGTTGCTTTTTAATCATTAGACTTTCTTGCTGTGTTTGCAATTGTCCTAACGTTAATTCTTGCTGGTTTAAACTTTGTGCCTGTTGCGTGACAGTAATTTTATGTTGGTTGAGTTCTTTAACAACAGATTTTAGCTGTTCATCTATGAGTGCGATTTTATCTGTTTGCGTTTGCAGCTTTGTTTCAATTGCCTGTCGCTTTTCTCGTAACTGCTCTTCATCTAAAAACAGTGAATCGTCACTAGGTAGTTGCTGTAAATCTAAAGATAAACCATAGAGCGAAGCTGGTGCGCTATTGTTTGCAGTCCACTGTGGGTTTAAATCTGTACGAGATAGTTGCTCCGTCGTCAGTAAACGGCCAATATTACTTTGCCAATTGTCTGCTTGTGGCTCGTTAATGAGATAATGATGTAAAGAACCCGTTTGTGGCTGTAGTTGCAATTCAACTAGCTGATAATCATTACGTAATTTTTCAGAGTAACGGTTAGCTTCACTTCGCTGAATTAATTGCTGGCCTTGTTTTTTCTCTAATTGATATTGCTGCTTTTGCAACTCTGATTCTTGCTGTAATAACTGATTGTAGCTTTGCTGAATCTGAGATAGCGCTTGAATATTTTCATTAATATCTGCTGTGAGTTGATCAGGTATGATTGGCAAAGTTAGTTGCTGTTTTGCACTGTCTAATTGATGTTGTATTTGCTGCTGATCTTTTTGTAGCTTAAGATCTTCTTTATGTAGTTGCGCATTAAGGCTATGCCCTTGTTGATGGAATACCTCATTAATGTGCGTTAATTGCTCATTTGCCTGACTCGTTATATTTGCTGACTTTTCTTTATTGCCACTGATCGCTTTAAGTTTTTCAACTTCAATTTTTTGAATGAGCTTATCAAACTTTTGACCTATTTTTGTGATGTTACCTTCAAAGGCATCGATAACAGCAATCACTTCATTAAGCTCTGCTTGAATGTGTGGCGCTTGCTCAGCTTTAATTTGATAACTGCTGGCATCGTCGTCATCATAATTAAGTTTGTCTTCATCAAGTAAGTCAATTTTACTTAAATCGGCATCAATCTTCGCATTGAGATCAAACAAAGCTTTTTGGTACTGTTCAGTTGCATTAGCTAACTCAGCCTCGAGCTTGCTACGGGCTTGTATGCTAGATTTTTTAAGCTCATCTCGGTCTTGCTGTTTTATTTCAAGTCGCTGCTGATGACTATCTAACTCAGCATGTAGATGCTGTAATTTATTTAACAAACTGGTAAAGGCGCTAAAATCGTTTTGCCAAACAGTAATTTTATCCGCAACTTTCTTAATGGCTCGACTGGCCTGTATATCGGCAAGCCAACTCGTAATATCGGCTTTATTTAAGCTTAATTGTTCTTTTTCATCCGTTGTATTACGGGCAAGATGATCACTGGCAATAGCGACTAACATGCGTTTTACCGCTTCAAAGTCTAGGTTTTTTTCTATGGTGCCGTTAATAACTTTGTCTATATGTGGACATGCTTGTTCAGTAAAAGAAAAACGATTTTGCAGTAACCTTATCTCTTTGTGTTTACGGCCACTTCGTAAATTCTGGATAACTTGTCGGTATTTATCAATACCGAGAAACTTAGAGCTTTCTTTGCCAATGTTACGGTAGTTTTTTTCTATTTCGTTGATTGTAAAAGGCTTTGCTTTGCTTTCATTGTTACTGGCGATAAAGTGCTGGGCTTCATAACCACCATCAATAAACTTAAAATGCACACCTCTACCGTCACTGGTGGCTAACACCTGACATTTTTGTCCAAATGGTCTTTGGTATTCATACACTAAAATACTGGATTCACGCGGTAAATAAAAATCTGCAAAGTTTTTTGCTTGATCTACTTTACTGACGATGTCACTAGGGCGCATGCCATAAAATAGGGGTAATAAGCGCATTAACGAGGTTTTGCCTGCACCATTGGTGCCCTCTAATTGTGTATGTCCAGTGAGATCAAGCTCATTAACTTGACCTTGCCAAAAACTGTCAATAATTATAATACGAAGAAGTGAATAGCTTTGCTCAGCCATACAATATCCTTAAGGGAATAAATAAAAGGCAGAGTAACGCAAGTTTTTAAGTTGCCTTGACTCTGCTATTTTAACGCGATGAATAAATCTAAAGGTTCAAGTTAACAACGGTTACTTTAGTGGAATAAGCTTCATCGCCAATTGCGGATCGAATCGAACTTGATGCCAATTCATACGCCAGTCTAAATGTGGTCCGGTTACACGGCCTGAATTGCCTACATTGGCAATAACTTGCCCTTGTTTGACAGTATCACCAACGTTAACTAATGATGCACTTAAATGCAGAAAATTAGATGTGATGCCATGACCATGATCAATAACTAAAGTACCACCAGAATAAAACATGTCAGGCACCCAAAGGATGATTTTTCCTGCAGCAGGCGCTTTCACAGGTGCACCTATTTTACCTGCGTAATCAACACCAAAGTGTGGATTTTTAGGAACACCATTGTAAAACCGTTGGCTGCCATAAACGCCGGTAATTCGAGAGTCCCTTGGTGCTATAAAGCCTCGACTAAAATCGGTTAATTCACTTGAAATTTTACGCACTTTCACCATAGCAGCTCTGTCTTTAGCTGCGCGGCTTTGGGCCTTTTTATTCGGGTTCATAATCTTTTTGCTGATACCTTCCACACGCGAAATTTTATAATCACGTTTTTTGGGTGTGAAAGTTTTCTCTTCAACGATACCTGAAGGTAAAGTAACCGCTAAGGTGTATTGTTTTGTATCATCACGAGAAAAAGCAAAAACATAATCACCATTTGCTGATACTGGTAGTTTCTGCTTATTAAGCATAACGGTGCTATTGGCTTTGGTTTTACCAACAATTAAAGCACCCTGCACCATTTCTCCGCTTAATTCAATTTCTGCTTGTGTCGACAAGGCAAAAAGACTGCTTAGCAAGAATGTGGCACAACTTAATGTTTTCTTATTACGCAAATTTATATTAGCCACTAACAATTGCCCCTTTAGCAACACCTTCATAAGCAACTACTTTAATAGTGCTATTTGCTAAGTCGGTATGCTCTGCTTTAATTTGTCTTAAAATATAGTCAGCTAACAATTCCACCGTAGAATCACAATCAACCACTTCTAATATTTTGCTGTCAACAGCAATATCAAATCTACCTTGCGGAGCGTGGTAACTAAAATATTGGTGATCGGGTGTTAAATTGTTCATTGCTTGTGCAGATAACTCAATATCATCAAGAGAAACCCTATCCGCTTCACTGGCAATATAAATATCCTTCCAGCGCTGACACCAAGCAGCCTCTATGTTAACGTCTCTTTTACCATCAACCAAGATTTGAATTTTAGATCTATGCCCATGAGCAATACGTTGGCAATTGCCATCGTGCAACTTTAAACCATGAGTATAATGGTAATAATCACTCGGAATAACCTCAGGGCGTAACACTAACGACAATCCTTGTACGTTTTTCGGTAACTCTGCCAAGATAATAGCCGTTAGGTGTTTAGTTACTTCATCAATGCTAATAGTTAAACAGTCGAGAGAGGCAAAAGCACATGCAGGAGATTGTAAATAATAACTTGCCGTATCACTGATGAAATCAATCGTTTGATGACCTAAGTTATGGCTTGAATCAGACAAGGTTAATGCTTGCTCTTGCATAGGCAGCAACAACTTATGATCAACCGCATCATCGATGATAGCTTTTATTTGCTTTTTAACGACAGCAAAATCAAGCACCATACTCATTTCGTTTAACGAACCATCTAATAATACGTCAACAATCCAGCTCTCACCCACAATCCCGCGCTGCTTACACAGGTATGAAAAATCAATAACGGTAAGATCATCTACAAATAATTGCATTTTTTTCCTTAAATTAAACTCAAGTTTACTATTAGCTCTCTAGTTATTTACTAACACATTGTCTAACAATGTTAGGCTTTTACTTGCCACAAGACGTCTTCACCAGCACGAACAGGCACAACAACATCATCACCAAAGGTCATAGTTGCCGGAACTTGCCATGTATTTTTAGTTATAGTGATTTTATCGGTGTTCACTGGCAATTGATAAAAGTTTGCACCATTAAGACTAGCAAACGCTTCTAATTTATCTAATGCATCTTCTTGTTCAAAGACTTCTGCGTACAACTCAATAGCAGCAAAAGATGAATATACTCCGGCACAACCGCATGATGATTCTTTAGCGTGCTGCGCATGTGGCGCAGAATCTGTGCCTAAGAAGAACTTTTTGTTACCACTCGTTGCTGCTGCTCTTAATGCTTGTTGATGAATATTGCGCTTTAGAATAGGCAAACAGTAATAATGTGGTTTAATGCCACCAACTAACATGTGATTACGGTTATACAATAAATGATGTGCAGTAATGGTAGCGCCAACGTTGTCACCTGCTGAGGTAACGAAATCTACGGCATTCTTAGTGGTAATATGCTCTAGCACAATTTTAAGATCAGGGTAGTTCGCGACCAAAGGTTGTAAAATGGTATCAATAAACACCTGCTCTCTATCGAAGATATCGATATCAGCGGTGGTCACTTCGCCATGCACTAATAATGGCATTTCAACAGATTGCATTGCTGCAAACACATCAGATAAATTGGCAACATCAGTGACACCAGATGAAGAATTTGTTGTTGCGCCAGCAGGATATAGTTTTGCCGCATAAACTAAACCCGTCTCTTTCGCTTCGATAATATCTTGAGCTGTGGTTTTATCTGTTAGGTATAATGTCATTAGCGGCTTAAAGTGTGCATTATCCACCTCTGCCATAATACGTTCATGGTAACTTTTAGCTAACGCAGCATTAGTGACCGGCGGTACTAAATTTGGCATTACTATCGCTCGTCCAATATAACGGCTAATGTCTTTTACCGTGTTTTTTAATACATCGCCGTCACGTAAATGTACGTGCCAGTCATCCGGACGTGCAATTGTTAAACTGTTTATTGAAGTGTTATTTACATTTGTCATGTTCATTTTTCCAATTTTTTTGATGATTTCAGTTAACTTAACAAGTTCAAGATAAGTCACTGTTTTATAATTATTTACTTTTGCTCACAGCGCACCACTCTTGGTAACGCGATACCGAAACGGTCGAATGATACTAGGTTCTTACGCCTATTAGGCCCCTTCGTGATCGTTTTCAATATCGACCTTTTCACCTTCAAGCAACGCTAGCAATTGTTCTTTTAAATTTGGTGGAACTTTATAAATAGTTAACGAGTCATTGTGGGGATTATAAACAACATCTTCTCCAAAATGACTACGCTCAAAACTTAAGCTTATGCCATTACCATAACCAGAGTATTTTGTGATTTTATTTACCACGGCTTGTTCATGTGGAAAAGACTCTTCAATTGGATATGACTGCGTTTGACAGAATTGATAAAAATCTTGCTCTGAACCAGCGCTTTCAATGACCTTGCCCACTTCTTGTATTGATACATCTTGTGAGCTGGCTTTTTGCTCTTTACAGTAACTTAGTAAATCTTTACGGGTTTTTTGTTTCTCTGCAGGATCTAACTGATTTACAGCAACATAATCTTCAACCGCTTGTACTAGAGTTTGGGTCTGTTCTTTAGCATTTAGACCTTCTTCACAGCCTAAGAAATCTAAAAAGAAATCTGAGACCTTACGACCTGCTCTGCCTTTTATAAACGATATATAACGATTACCATGACTATTCTCTTTATAGTCGAATAAATCAATGCGGGCTGCCAATTGTAATTTGTTGGTGTCAAGGTGCTGCGCTGCTGAAATATTTAGCTCTCCATCAACACTGTAATGTTCAGATACAGGGATAACGGCAACTAATAAATAACGGCCCCCCATGTATTCATAATGACATATTACAAGGTAGCCCGTTTCTTCTATGTCATATTTTTCAATTTCATTTTTTAAAACATTGGCTGCTTGTGTACTAAAATCATAGAAGTTTTGCTGTTCTGTTAAATAACTTTCCATTAAATCAACAAAACGAGCAGCATCGCCTTCACTGGGCATGGCATTAAAACTACCATACGCTTTACTGCCTTTGGCATTATAAATAGCATGTAAACCATCAACAAAGTTCGTTGTTTTGGCACTTTCTTGTGCAAAATCAGCATTTTCAGGACCTAAGCGTAAGACAACCTCACCTGTTTCTTCCTTTTTAGTCAAAAAATGTAGTGCAATATTTGTAATTATTAGGCTCATATGATGTTTATGTTCAGTTACTGATGTTAATTAATGTTGATGTATAGTGCTGCGACTAATCTTCTTTTAAATCTGCTATATATAATATTGTGTAGGCATTTGATAAATTAGAGAAAATAATTTTATCATTAATGAAAACTATTATTTTGGCTATTGTAGCTAAATATTGCTTAAGTAGTCTAGTCAAATAACTAGCCACTACCCGCTCTACCCCTTATTAAGGCTAGAGTTAATGTGAAGTCTATGCATCACCTATTTACCCTGTATTTATTAACTTTACTTTAGCAACGCAGGGTAACGATGAATAAAATCTGACAGTTGCTCTTCATAACGTGTCCACCGTTCAATGGAGCCCTGGTAAATTTTCTGACGTGCCTGCCAGACACTGGCTGTACGGATTGAATTAGTATTTTGTTCACTAGATTCTACTGATAATTGATTAAGGCCTGTGTATTCACACAGCTGCTCTATTATCTTTTTAGGTTCTGTTACCATATCCTCATAACTAATGGTCAAAATATCCATGTTTTGCTGATGCCAATGTCGCATCATATCTGACTGTAACGTGTAGTATTGCGCGATATCGTTTAAGTCGTAACTGAAATCCATGTTCGTATGTCCAAAATTTTGCGAATATATGGATAGGCAAACGTCAACGGGATTTCGAGTACAATGAATAATTTTGGCTTTAGGAAATAAGGTTTTGATAAAACCAACATTAGCGTAATTTAACGGGTTTTTATCCAGTGTATGTTGGTAGGTTTTATAATTAGCGGTAATCGATTCCAAATATTGTGCACAATAGTATTCTATCGCCTGCTCAGGAATGTGAGATAAAATCTCAGGGAAAGGCATTTTGTTTCCCGTAGAAGCTTCTATATGCTTTGGGAACAAGTCCAGTGTTTCTAATTCGCCTGCGCAGAACACCTTATCATTACTTGAAAAAATTCTTTCGAGTAAAGTTGTGCCGGATCTTGGCATGCCAACTATAAAAATGGGTTCATAATTGCTTAATGCTTTTTTCTGAAGCTGCTTAATTTGTTGTTCACTAAAATAGGTTTTTAGTTTTTCAAATTTCTGTTTAACTTTATTAATATCAAAAGGTTTTACGAGCATTTTTTGTCGTTGTTGGTTTGCTTTTTTAAAGTATTCAAATGCTTGCTCATACTTATTCAGATCATCATTAATTTTTCCAAGGGAAAAATTTAAAACAGTCTGAGTTTCGACGCTCACCCCTGTATTCAAAGCATCAGTGAATTTTTGGATAATTTCACTATCATCACTACTGAATTTTTTTGAAATAGCAATACCTTGATAAGCAGCGGCACTGTTAGGATCTTTCGACAGAGCAAGAAGGTTGTATCTGGTTGCCTCATCAAATTCACCCAGAGAATAATGCAGTTTTGCAATTTTAGACAGTGTAGCTGCCGTGTAACACTTCTTTTCTATCGTTAAAGCATAAGCATCAAGCGCCGCAGAATCTGCACCAATAGCCGATAAATATGAAGCCGCGGAGTTATGGATTTCTACATCGCTTGGATATTGCTTGAGTAATGCCATAAGAATAGATTCAGCGCGATCCATTTGCCTGTTATGGCCGTAAATTTCGGCAAGTAGTGTATACGCATCAACACACAAAGGATCTTTATTTATACAATCATTCAGGATTGAAATGGCAGACGAGGAGGCATTCATCTTATCATGAAGCAATGCTAGTCTTACCTGTAATAAAGACGATTCTTTCGTTATCGCACTATATTGTTTTAAGACTTCGATGCCCTGTTGAAAATAACCAGAATCAACTAAAAGCTGTGTAATTAACAACAACAACGGTGGCTTTTCATCGCTCTCATCAAGTGCTTTTTGGAAAAATTGGAACGCTTCATTAGCTTTTTTTTGTTGCCACAATGAAAGACCTTTTTGATACGAATTTTGTGCTGAATTGGGACTATTGCTCAAAGCTAATTTCTTTATCTTTATGGAAGTATCAGTAATATAAACGGCCTCTTCTATATAATCAATCAGTGTTCGAGACAAATCCGTTTATAGCATTCGCATAAGAACAATACATAGACAATTTAACGGTGTGCCACTGACAATTGTGTGATACTCGAATAGAATTTTCAGTTATTAACATCTTTTTATCTAGTTCTACCCTTGTTTTATTAATATATCTACTGATTGGACAATCCTTGGGCTGCTCATAGAACGGTACCCTAGAATTCTTTAACAATGAATGCCTTTACTGTACAATCAAGCTATTGAAATATTACCAATTCCACAGCAGGACACCCATGCCAATACAATCTAAATATTCGAACGAACGTGTAGAAAAAATTATCCAAGAGTTACTTGATGTCTTAGTAAACGAATCAGCGACCCCTGACCTTGCCTTAATGTGCCTAGGAAATGCGGTAACAAATGTTGTCGGCCAAATCCCAGAAAAACAACGAGCAGCGATTGTAGAAAACTTTACTCGTGCACTAAAACAATCAGTTTAATTTGTTTATTGGCTTTATTTAAAAATTAAATTCAGCCTAAACTAAGCACGTAAATTACTAAACCTATTACATTTTTAAAGAAGAATAAAATTCAATGGTTTCATTCGATACAAAGACCTATAGCAAAAAACTATTACATTTGATCAGCTGGAGCCATTGGTTCACCTTTTTCAATATTATTGCCGCTATTGCGGTTTCTTCTTATTACCTTTTCAGTGAAGCTGCACCGTCAACTTTGTTAGGTCAAGCGTATTTAATTACAACATGGGTAAGTCATATTGGTTTTTTAACTTTTATGAGTTTTGTTTTACTGTTATTTCCGCTAACCCTCATTATTCCTCATACTAAGTTTATTCGTACCAGTGGCTCAATTATATTTACCTTAGGTTTGTTGTTGTTGGTACTCGATGGGTTTATCTATAGCCGATTAGGTTACCATTTGAATGCCTCGTCAAGCACGCAGATCATTGAGCTCATCAAAGATATAGCAAAAGAAAATACGCTCTTCTATATAGTAAGCGGGGCTTTAGCAATTATCATTTTGGGCTTTGAATTTACTATCAGTAATTATGCTTGGAAACATTTAAAGCAATTACAAAAGACTGTTTTTGCACGTTTTGTTATTTTTACTTTGGTAGCTTCTTTCTTTTTTAGTCATCTAACTCATATATGGGCTGATGCTAACTTAGATTATGATATTTTACGTCAAGATACGGTATTACCTTTATCATATCCAGCAACGGCAAAGACCTTATTAACCAAATACGGTTTGTTTAATATTGAAGACTATATTGAACGAAAAAATAGCCCACTCTCTTTTAATCAAGCAATTCCTGGTTACCCACAACTGAACGCTTCACAATGTAACATTGAAAATAATAGCCAAGCCAAGCAATCAGTATTTTTGGTGTTAACCGAGCAACATATATTACCAACTCAACTTCAGCAGTTTATGCAGCGTGCTAGCACGGACAGTATGGAGTTAACTAACAACATTGATACTAGCTTGTCTGACGATGCCTGGTTTAACTTATTTTACTCACTACCAAGCATTTACCAACAAGATATATTGTCACAAAAAAATAAACCCTTTTTATTCCAGGCTATTGATCAACAAGGTTTCACTAGCAGTTTAACTGTGATTGCTGACAATAGTACTCCTATAACCTCAGAAGTAATGTGGTTTGAAAAACTATTCGCTGAAAAAAACCAGTTGAATGATGTATCAACGCTTTTATTTGCAAATGAGGTAAATTCTAAACGTCCCGGTTTACATGTTATTTATTTTCAGCAAGATGCTAATAGTAATAACCGCTCTAAACATAACAGCCAATATCAATTTGAGTTATTTGTCGATGCATTACTTCTTGCACAGAAACAAAAAGCAGAAAAGGACATTATTTGGATCAGTTCCCTAGGCAACCAAAATGATGATAGTCGTTTGTCTACCAAGCAAGCTTTGCTTATTGCTCCTAGAAGCCTTATTGGTGAAACAATTAAGCATAAAAAAATTGATTACAATACTAGCACCATGGATTTACAACCTACTCTGATGAAACACTGGTTACACTGTAATGTAGAAGTTGAAAAATACAGTAACGGTAATGACCTGTTAAACTTGAATAAAGATCGAGTCATCGCTAATACCAGTAAAGCCGGCATTATGGTTTTTAGTAAGGATAAATCAGTATTAATTGATCAGAATGGCAACTTCCAAAGTTACTCTAGTCAATTATCTGCCCCGATCACCGTAAATGCTGATTTCCCTTTAATGATTGACGGTATGCATTTTATCAAGCGTTTTGGTAATCAAGAGAAATAGAATATATCTTCAATAAAATGAAAGAATTGAGCAATAGTTAGTCGTTTGAACAGAGTAAACTAACTATTGTATTAATTGTGCTTGTAATCAAATAAGATTTCATTAATATAAGCAGCGCAAAGCAACGGTATTAAGTATTTCCCTCATTACTTTTGAAATTACCGCTTGGCATGTCGGGGTATAGCGCAGCTTGGTAGCGCGTGCGTCTGGGGGACGTGAGGTCGCAAGTTCGAATCTTGCTACTCCGACCATACTAAAGAATATAAATTAGCCACTTAGTGATAGTTATAACAACTGTTCAAGTGGCTTTTTTGTTTCTTGTGAGACAGTACGATTTCACAATATTTTTTTCATATTTATTTTGAAGTGGTTTATTTAGTCTATTTCAACCACGGTTATTTTATTTGCGTACATCGACATAAAATAATGAATTCTTTTTGCACGCCTTTTTGACAACACCACTCTTATATTAGACGCCATTTTAGCTTCGGTTCGTTTAATATCAATTAGGGGCACAAACGGACTGTTATCTAGGCTTATACTTGTCATGTTACTGCCTATCGCTTTGATTTTAGCTTGCTCGATATTCACTTGTTTTTATTACTCTATTGTTGACTGTTAATGAGAGTAGGATAAAGAATTCGACAAATTAAACTGCATTAAGTTGATCTTGTTCCGTATGTTTTTGTTACTTATGGTAAGGAATATTTGAACTAACTGTTTCTATTAATTATTTAAACCAGACTTTGCCGCCAATCATTTTAAATGCTGGTATTCCTTTAATTAACACATCTCGAGCAAAAACCATTTTACATTTTGGGCATTGACAAGGCTCAAAGGTAAAATCTTTTGCAATACGTTCTTTAAAGCATTTAACTAAAGCCCCCTTACCTCCTTTTCGATATTTATATAAATGACTGTTGCACTGTTTACAAAAAATATCGACGGTTTTAGTGGGACCTTTCTTATTTGGTTTAGCCATGGCAGTTTATTCTATTATTTCAATTTACTTTTTGAGATCCCAAGTAATTTTAAATGCTTGGCAATATCTTCAGCAGCTGTTTTTGGAGAAATGTCTTCATCAATTTTTAGAATTTCACCTTGCTTTGAAATATAAAAAGTTACTCGATTAGCGACCCGAAAGAGGTTTAATACATCATAGGCTTTTGCTACTTCCTTAGTAGGATCACTTAACATAGGGAAATCGGCGCCTGTCTCAATGGCAAAGGCACGGTTTTCATCAAGTGCATCGACGCTTGCCATAAAATAACTAACATCGAATTCACGAATTAAATGGCCCTTCTCTGTCAATGATTTACATTCTATTGTACAACCACGGGTATTTGCCATTGGATACCAAGCGATAACAACGGCTTGTTTACCAACATAATCACTCAGCCGATAATAATCTCCATTTGTTGCTTGTAAGTTAAAGTTAGGCGCTTGCATGCCAACGCTTATATCCTTGGCTGACACAGAGAAAGCAGTAATAACTGCAAATAAAGAAATTGTTTTCATTATGTAGCGCATGGCGTCTAACCTTATATAAGTGTTACTGCTAAATTGACTTAATGTACGTTTTTAAATTGTTCTCGGTAATAAAAACCTTGGACAAAATCAACTTTCAAGCGTTTAGCTAGCTGTAAGTCTTCTGAAGTTTCTACTCCCTCAATAATAACTCTTTTTTGTGTGTTATGTGCATAATCAATAATCGACTTAACTAATAACATAAAGTTTTTATTATGTTTGTTGGTGAAAACAAACTTATCTAACTTAATATAGTCAACTAATTGTATTACTGAGGTCGATATCATTGATTGAGGGTTACAAACATCATCAATCGCGGTACTGATGTTGTTTTTAGCTAAGTTATCAATCATAGCCAAACTCATAATTGCATCATTTATTTCTGAATTTTCGATGAGTTCAACCACGATATTGGCCTTTTGATACTCTTTAAATAATTTCAGGAAAGGATTACTTTGATCGATTACGCCACTTGAGAAATACGAATCTTGATCTAAATTGACAAAAATATCATGATTGTTGACAGCATAAGAAAGTTGTAATTTTTTCTGCTGAAATTCTACTTGAAATAAGCTTAATGGACTACTGTGCA
>Ga0114909_1000779_pt1 | contig 20820 bp, 19 predicted proteins | sample MalvireepMed_906_FD_87290 | JGI IMG/M metagenome (GOLD analysis project Ga0114909, IMG submission 87290) | Marine viral communities from the Global Malaspina Expedition - Malaspina viral metaG DeepMed_906 | ecosystem: Environmental > Aquatic > Marine > Oceanic | place: Mediterranean Sea...
ATGTAAACACTCAATGGCTCAATAAGTGTAAACTAGTTAGCCAATTGCTTCTGTGCATACTCAAATTTCAAGCGATACTCAGTTAACTTATGCTCTAACTCATTAATCTGCTCGGTCAGTTGAGTATTTTGTTCCGCATGAGAACTTAGCAGCTCATGATTTTCATCACGTAAGAACTTAATCGTTTCTCTGACTTTTTCATTATCTTGTTCTTGTTTTTCGCGATTGCTATTAAAGCGCTGCAGGATATTTTCTTGCCCTTCTTCAGCAACTTTGACCTGATCTTTTAATACGTCGACTTCTTGCTGATAAAGTTTGACATCACTTTTCTCTGTTTCAACTTGTTTGGTCAGCTCGTCTTTATCTTTTTCTAGCTGAATAATAGCCTGTTGAGCCGTTTCTTGTAATTGCTTACTTTCCTGCTCTTGCGCTGATATAGCGGCTTTTTCATCCGACTGTTTTTGCTTCTCAGCTGCCAACTCTTCCGTTAACTGAGCCAATTTCTTCTGGTTTTCTTGTACTTGATTATCAAGCTGCTTATTTTGATCTTGTTGAGTATCAACATTTTTCTGTAGGGCGGTTAGCTCTTGTTGTATGGCTACCTTACCACTTTGTTCCTGTTGTAATTTTTCAGCCAGATCTTTTTGCTGAGCAACGGTCGCTGCTTGTGTTTGCTGTAACTGCTCAGTCAACTTTGCATGTTCAGCCGATTTACTCTCTTGCATCTGCTTTAACTGTTGTACAAGCTCTTCTTTTAATGCGGCTTTACTGTCTTTTTCTTGTTGTAATTGCGTTGATAATTGTTTTATCTGTTCTTGAACTTCTCCAGCTTGATTTTCAATTGCTTGTTGGTTTTGTTGCTGAAGCTTTTCTAATTCAGAGGTTGACTCATTTAGTTTTTTTACTGTTTCATCTAATTGTTGTTGCTTTTGACTTAATGCATCACTTTGTTCTTTATTGGTTTTTTTCCAGTTTTCTCTTTCCGTTTGCAACTTGTTATCATCGCTACCACGTTGCTCATCGGTCTCATTAATTTGCTTAGTTAAAGATTTTTCTTGCTCTGTTAATACGGCTATACGGCCATTTAAACCATCAATCTCTTGTTTACTATCTTTTAATGCTTGTTCTGTTTCTAATAACTTCTCTTCTAATTGACTACCACTCTCTAATTGTTGATTTTGCTGTTGAGCTTTCTCTTGATGAGAGTTAGCTAACTCTTTCTCTAAGCTTTCTATTGTTTCAGTAAAATTAATAGTGTTTTGGGTGAGTTCTACTTGAAAATTTTGTTTATTAGTTTCTAAGTCATTTTCCTTTTCGACCAAAGAACTTTTAAGAGAGCTGATCTCTTGTTCAAACGACTGACTTTTATTAGTAAAGGAGTCTACTTTTTCAGATAGTTCAAGTTGGCTAATTTTATAACTCTTTTCCAAAGCAAGATATTCATCACTTTCTTTAGAGCCTTCTTTATTGTTTGTGCCAGACTCAACCGCTGAGCTGATTAACTTAGTTAACTTATCTTCTATTTGAATATAAACATCACTGGCTAAGCTTTGTATTTGTTCTTCCACATCCTTGGAAAGTTTGCTTTTATTGACCATGTCATTCTCATTATTATAAACCACTACTGCCTCTAAACTACCACAGGTCTACCAGCACAGGAATATGCAAATGGTATTTTTTTGCTAAAAAAACAAAAAAGGAGCCGGAGCTCCTTTTGATGAATAATAATTTAGCTAAATAACGGGAATTAACTTTCCGCTACTTCTTCTTGGGCTTTTTCATTTGCGATTGGTGCAATTTGAATACCAGAAATCTTGTGCTCAGACACTTGATTACGTAATTGTACTAAACGATTAATTTGACCTAAAGAACCTAACATAGCGTAAATTGGCACGAATAAGCCACGCTTATGGAAATCAATAACTTTATCTTCTGCTAATGCTTTCACTTTATCTTCATTAACAGTGAAAATACCCACTAATTTTTTCTTTTCACCGCTAGCTAAATTAATATTTAACTCAAGCTCTTGTAATAAATCATTATCTTCAAGTTCTTTGATGAAGTTTTCAGTCATTTTTTCGTTTTCATATAAACGACCTAAAGAGTTTTGTACATTAACTAATACTTCAGACTCTTTACCATCAGCCTCAAATAACGCTAAATCTTTATCATCACCGACAAACTCGCTATCAACATCAATACAAGCTGTTAAAGTATTCTCTTGCTCTGGGTCAAGGCCTAAAGCAAATGGCACCATGCCAACACTTTGAGGTACCGATAAACCTGACCATTTCTCTGCTTGGTAATATAAATTCTCATCACTTTCTAGACCTAGCATAGCAACACTACGGTAACGTGGTGTATCAGGGTTTTTAACTAGAACGACAGGGAAACTTGCAGATGCTTGTGCATATTCAGCAGCAGTAACTGGTACGATATGTTGTTTAGCAACATGACCTAGGTTACGTTGTGTTGCAAGTTTAAGGTTCTGGTGCTGTTCTTTTCTAACTGGAACGAAATTAGCCATGTTTTTATCTCTGTTAACTGCTGCGCTGAGCATATTTTATTATAATGAGTAATATACCAATGGGTATTATTAATTACTGTCTTGTTATAAGTTATGGAGACACTAATGATACTTTCAATGCTAAACTTAAAAATAATTACTAAATTTTCTGTAGCAACAAAAAAAGAGACAAAATTTATGGTGAAAGTTCTCTGCTATTTAATGTTTGTGCTATTAACTTTTAATGCGATTTCTGCGCCAAAAACAACGGTAAAACATCAACGTAACGCCAAAGGCTTTGCTCAGATACAAGTCATCAATGCCACCATGGAGAAATTAATCTGTCATGTTGCCATTGATGGCCACAAAATAAAATTTCGCTTAATGCCTCTACAACCTTCTCAATGGTATACCGCTACAGATACCCGATTTAACTATAAAAGCTTTAGTGTGTGGTGTGATTATTTAGACTTACATCCAGAAAGCCAAGAAAAAACTGAGTTCGCCTGAATAATCTGTACTTGCTTTAAATATTTGCTAACGACGATTAATATCAACCACTACACGACCGCGAATCTTCCCTGCAAGTAAATCACCGGCAACATCAATGACTTCATCTAAAGTAATATCTTTAGAAATATCATCAAATACCTTTGCATCAAGAGTTTCGGCTAATCTTTGCCAAGCTTCACTACGATCAGCTATAGGACGCATTACGCTATCGATGCCAACTAATGTCACTCCTCGTAAAATAAACGGTGCAACAGTACTTGGGAAGTCCATTCCTTGTGCTAAACCACATGCAGCAACAGTTGCGCCATATTTCATACTCGCACAGACATTGCTTAGGGTGTGGCTGCCGGCAGAATCGATGGCGCCTGCCCATCGTTCTTTAGCTAGCGGTCGACCTGCTTCTGAAAAAACAGCCCTATCAATAATTTCTGAGGCACCTAATTTAGTTAAATATTCAGCCTGATCAATTCGACCTGTTGATGCCACCACGGTATAACCAAGTTTTGCTAAAATGGCGATGGCAAAACTACCAACTCCTCCGTTGGCGCCAGTCACTAAAATTTCACCTTGATCTGGTTTAACACCATTTTTCTCAAGAGCAATTACAGACAACATAGCTGTATAACCTGCCGTACCGATCGCCATTGCTTGTCGAGGTGAAAACTCCTCTGGCAATGGAATTAACCATTCACTTTTTAAACGCGCTTTTTCGGCCAAGCCACCACAATGGTTTTCTCCAACACCAAAACCATTAAGCAGCACCTTATCACCTGCTTTGAACTTCTCACTGTCGCTATGCTCAACAGTACCGACTAAATCAATGCCTGGTACCATAGGAAATTTTCGGACCACAGGGCCTTTACCAGTAATCGCTAAAGCATCTTTATAGTTAAGTGTACTATGCGAAACTTTGACGGTAACATCTCCCTCAGGTAAGACACTTTCGTCAATGCTTCTTTTTTCCACCCGATAACCTTGCTCATCTTTTTCAATAACAATACCGTTAAACATGTAACTCTCCTCATTTAGACCGATCGTCTATTAATAGTGAAATTTTTTATTTTGATAAAGTCATCATAAAATGACTCAGATAATTGTCTAGCGGTTGGCTGCTTCGCACAAGTTTAGCTCTGCTAACAGCGCCTTCCCAACCAACCCAAAAATGTTCAGCTAACAGCTCACAATTTGCTGCAGCAGATAAACTCCCTTCAGCTTGCGCCTCGCTTAGGCAGCTTGCTAGACGACGTTGCCAAGCAAAAAATATGTCAATTAGCTGCTGCCTAAAACTTTCCGGTAACAAATCAACTTCTTGTCCTAAATTGCCAACTAAGCAGCCTCGCTTAAATTGATGACGTTCCATACCAACTTTTGCAGACTCAACAAAATTACTGATCCTAGTTAACGGAGCAAAGCCTTGATCTAATAAACATGCATCAAGTTTGTTGATAAAATAATTCGCATAGTTTTCAATCACTACCTGACCAAAGGCTTCCTTGTTAGCAAAGTAATGATAAAAAGAACCTTTAGGTACACCAACTTTTTTCAAAATTGGCTCTATACCAGACGAAGAGAATCCATATTCAGTGAGGTGCTCAAGACCACTTCGAATCAATTCGGCTCGAGTATCTTGATTCTCACGCGATATTTTTGGCGGCCTACCTCGGCGAGCTTTGGTCATGGATTTGGCTGATAATGATAAAGTCATTTCACATAATAGACCGATCGTCTATTAAAATACAAGATCTTTTCATACAGATGCACACAATTACTCTATGAGAGATTTAACCATATAATATTTACAGCCTGTTTTAGGATAGTTCTCTTGTACCCACTGTGTTTGGTAGCCTCTAGTTTGATAAAAAGGCATGGCTTGAAAATTTAATGTATCGAGTAAACATTTGATACAGCCACGATTTCTAGCTGCAAGCTCTATTTCCGCTAATAATTTTTCACCAATTTTTTTGCCACGATATTGCTCATCAACCCAAAGCGTATTAAGCATAAACCAATTACCAAAAGTTCGACCTGCTGCGCCAGCAATCACACGGCCATCATTGTCGGTCATCCTAATTGCTAAGGGTTTTCGCTCGCTTACTTCCCAACGTTGCCAGTTATACTCCGCTATTTTTTCATCAAGAAAAGCGATTAACTCTTGCTCTGGATTTTCAAGTATTTCAATGTTCATGTTAATTCCTCATTTCCCTCAATGTTAACCATTATTTTGTCTTGGCATAAAACCTTCAATATTGACTACACTGATCATATCTATATATATAATAACTTGCTGTTTTTCAAAAAAGAAACAACGACAAAGTTCGCATTATAATAGTCACAATGCCATTTATAGCGTAATATTTAGGGTCTTTCTATGATACAAACCTTCAGGAATATCGTCTAATAAATGGCTTTGAAAATCGCGGGCTATCTTAACTTCACTTGCATGACTTTTTATAAAAAAAGTAGGATGTTAGCGAGCGCATTATTGCTTTTAAACTTTAGCCATATTGCCATTGCAAACAATTTGACGGTCACACTTGATGGTGAACTACCTAAAACAGTAAAAAAGAATGTCTTATCCTATTTAGGCAAATTACCAGAAACGGAACTAGAACGTTCTGCATTTATTTATTCCGCCAAAGACAATGCGGTTAAAGCATTGCAGTCTTTAGGTTATTATCAAACGGATATAATTGCTTCGGTTGAGTCCGCTGAAGAATCTCCTTGGAAACTCTTATTGGCCATAACGTTAAATGAAGCGACTATCATCAATAATATCGATGTCCGGGTAAACGGTGATGCAAAAAGCGACCCGGCCTTTATAGCTTTATTGAACGACCATGGCATCAAACAAGGCAACAAGCTACATCACGGAAAATATGAAACCTTAAAAGCTAACTTGCTTTCATTAGCCTTACAGCGTGGATACTTTAACGGTGCCTTAACCGAAAGTAACATAATCATTGAAGAAAACTATCGCTATGCGGATATCAACTTACAGTACGATAGTGGTGCTAGGTACCAATTTGGCGAGGTTATTTTTGACGATTTTGAACTTGAACCTAGCTTGTTAGCAAATTTGATCCCTTTTAAAGCAGGTGAGTTTTATCACACTCAAAAATTTCACCTCTTACAACAACAGCTACAATCGACTCAATACTTCAGTAGTGTTATTGCAGTACCCGGAGATAAATTTCAAGACGTTGATAAACAACAATATACTATCCCAATTAATGTTTCTCTGGCGCCAGCTAAAAGTCATTTATTTGATTTTGGTGTCGGTTATGCCACCGATACTCTGCTACGGCTCTCCGCAAGTTGGCGAACACCTTTAATTAATAAATATGGCCATTTTCAAGAAACTAAAATTGAATACTCTGAAATAAATCCCACGGGTAAATTTATTTACAGCATTCCTTTAAGCCATCCCTCAGATGATATTCTTCAACTTAGAATGACTATTGAGAATGAAGATTATGCCGACTTCACGACAAAGTTTTATTCCGCACAAATAGGTAGAGTCGTCAGTAAAAATAATTGGCATCGAAATATTTACACTCGCTTTCATAAAGAAGCATGGAAGTACGATATTAGTGAAAATAAAGCAAATATTAATCTGTCTGACGACGATGGTGTTCAGTACATTATTCCCGGTATCACTTGGTCGAAGACAATACGTTCTGGCTTAGCCATAGACCCAAGCGCAGGTTTCCGTCAAACCTATAATATTGAAGGAGCACACTTAGCCGCTGGCTCAGACAGTAGTTTTTTTAGATTACATGGCCGATGGAACTACATCACCACTTTAAAGGAAAATCATCGATTAGTGACTCGCGCAGAGCTAGGCGCGATATATATCGATAGAGACGCTCAATTAGCGCCATCATTACGCTTTTATGCGGGTGGCGATCAGAGTATTCGGGGCTTTTCCTATCAATCTATCGGCTCAACCATTCCGCCTAATTCTGAGGAGGGTGACCCTATTGTCGTTGGTGGTACCCGTTTGATGGTAGCAAGTATTGAATACCAGTATTACCTAAACAAAAAATGGCGGGCTGCGCTGTTTTCCGATGGTGGCAGCGTTACTAACAAAGGGGAATTTGAACCCGTTTATTCTTTTGGCTCTGGCATACATTACCTTTCCCCTGTTGGGGCAGTAAAACTTGATTTTGCTTATGGAATTGATGATGAGAAAAAAGGCTGGCGAGTTCATATCAATTTAGGCGCAGAATTATGATCTGGCGTCGGATAAGCTTAATAATTGCCAAGTATGTGGCGATATCACTATGTTTAATTACTATATTAGTAACAACACCTTGGGGTACTTACCTCACGTTAGCATTACTTGATACTTTAGATGATATAAGTATTGATTATCACAGTGGTTCATTAATTCGAGAAATTGAGTTAAATAAATTTCAATTGCAGTTAGACAATATTGATTTAACGGTTAACGGATTTTACGCAGAAATTGATTTCTCCTGTGTATGGAAAAAAGCACTGTGCATTAAGTCAGCAAAAGCCGATGAATTTTATTTTCATTATGCAAATAACAATGAAAATATTAGCCACGCGGTAACTAAGGAAGTAGCCCGTAAACAGCTCTTTGAAATGCCATTCTCTATATTAGCCAACACAGTAACGCTCAAAAAAAGTCAGCTTGTGATCAACAATACTGAAATATCTATCGAGCAGTTTATAACGCAATTAGAAATTAAAAAGAGCTCATTCAATATATTACAACCGTCTGCCAAGCAACTCACCGTGATACTTCCAGAAGATGAAGAGACAACAAGGGAGAGCTCAGCTTCGGCAATGAATTCAAAATTCTCTCAATTACCTGAAGTTGATTTGCCAATAGCACTCGTCATAGAACAATTACATGTCGATAATATTGTTGCCAAAGAAAACAATAGCCAACAGTGGTTGTCATCAAATAATCAACTGAGTGGCGCTTGGACAAATACCGATGTCAACATTAGTCATTTTCAAACCTTTACCAAACAATTTTCAATCACTGAATTGGTTGCAAAGGCAAAACTACTACCGCCCTATCAGCTCAGCACACAGTTCGTCAGTTCCCTTAAAGAGACGCCTTGGTGGCCTGAAGTTACTGACTCCACACAACAGGTATCAATACACGGTTCATTAAAAGATTTAGCCGTTAGTATTAATAGTAAAGGTAGCTTGGCCATGGCGAGTCAAGGAAATGTAGATTTAATACATGTCGATATGCCATTTAACCTCACTGTCGAGGCAAGCAAAATTCCGATGCCTTTATCTTTATCATCTTATGCCGACCCTTCCTCATTATTCTTTGCATTATCTGGCAACTTACAAGAACAAACGATCGATTTAACAAGTCAGTTAAACAGTTATGGTTATAACAACGCACAAGTATCAATAAAAGCAAATCATCAACAAGGTCAATTCAGCATTAGTGAAGCATCATTTAAAGACCAAACCTCATTAAGTGAATTATCGATAAATGGTGAGATAACGCTACAACCAACTGATATTGCGTGGCAATTATCGGCACTATCCACTGGCTTTTCTTTACCTCAAATGAATCTGAAAGAACTCATTTCGCTAACGCAACTTGATATTCAAAGTTCACACTTACCAGAGTCAATTTTCGGACGATTACAAGGAAATATAAACAGTACTGGCATGTGGTCAGAAAATGAATGGGCAATATCAATAACAGATACCGTCATCTCAGGCGAGATAAATGATGCAGCACTCAACATTAAAGGCGATATAGGCCTAAACCAGACAGGGCAATTACAACAAGGAGAGTTATTTGCTGCATTCAATGGTAGTGAATTAACGTTAACCACCTATGATGGCGCATTTTGGGATGTTAAGGCTCAGTGGTCTATAGCTAACCTCAACCACTGGCATCAAGATGCCCACGGTACATTTACCAGTAACTTCTCGGTGCAAGGTGAGCAAAGTAACCCTGTTATTACATTTAATAGCCAGTCTACTCAACTGAATTGGCAACAATGGTACAGTAGCTCTTTAGATGTCAGCGCTAACTATCAGCCAATGAATGGCCATCAGTTACAATTAACCGTAAATAACGACAGTTTAAAATGGGTAGAAGATAAACAGACTATCACCATTGATGATTTCGTTGTTGATCTTGTAGGTAATGCTAACCAGCATCAAATTAACGCTAACTGGTTAGGAGATATTGCCGGACAGCTTGCCTTAAAAGGCCAATGGAATGATCTATTCACTCATTGGAAAGCCTCTGTTGAACAAAGCCAAATAACCTATAAAAATATAGCTTTGCGCAATAATAAAGCCTTCCCTCTTGCTGTTGATTTAGATAAGCAACAAGTTGTTATTGATAGTCATTGCTGGCAAAACACTGGCATAAGTGCCTGCTTACCTAATCAAGCGATTTTTGGTAAATATGGTGATGTCATCATTGAGCTAGCAGTCGATCTATCCGTTATCGATGAATTAGTTTTACCTGAAGAGATAGAGCTGATCAGCAAAATAAATGGTGATATCAATGCAAAATGGTCAGCACAACAGGCACTGAGTGCTACTGCGCAGTTTGCCCTTTCAGCGGGTCATATCAAAGTCAGTGATGATTTCAGTGAACATCAACTATCACAATGGCGACAAGGATCGTTCATTTTTACAATCGATGAGCAGCACTTTAGCAATACTCTGACCCTAACGGATACTCAAGGACAAACAATCGTAGATATCAATGCTGCTATAGGGCTTATTAATAACTCCCCTATTGAGGCAAAAGTCAGCCTTAACCAGTTCAGTTTACAGCCCTTTCAAGCAGTTTTGGCAAGTGTGGTAAATTTACAGGGCAACTTAAACGCTGATATTAATATTAATGGCACACTTGCCGCGCCTGTAGTCAATGGTGGCATAACACTCGATAGTGGCAAATTACGATTAAGGCAAGATGCTAATATTTTTGACCAAGTTTCAAGCTCTCTTGTCATTAAAAACAATCAAGCAACACTACAGGGTGAATTTTTTGTTGATAATAAAGCGGCTAACTTAACAGGTAACGCCTCATGGCAAGATGGTTTATCCCTAAATGTTGATTTAACCGCTGATTCTCTGCCCTTAGTATTTCCACCTCAAATAATTATGGATATTGCCCCCAGGTTGAACTTTTCTCTGTTGAGAAATGCGCTTACGGTAAGTGGCAATATTGATGTATTAGACGGAAGTTATAATATTGAAAAATTAGCTGAAGATAGCGTTACATTGAGTGATGATGTCATCATTGTTGATCAACATGGTCAAGCCGTAGTTAAAAAATCAACTGGCTTTGATATAAAAACGGATATCCGCGTCAATATCAACAAAGCATTCAAAATATCAGGCCAAGGATTAGATAGTCATTTATTTGGTCAATTACAAGTTAGCCAAAAAGAAAAACAGCCTTTTCAACTGTTTGGTCAAATTCAATCCGACAATGGCACCTTTCAAGCTTATGGCCAAAGGCTGCAAATTGAAAAGGGTGAACTAACTTTCAATGGCCCTCTCAACAACCCATATTTTAACTTGCGCGCCAGTCGACATATAAAAGCCGAAGATATTGACGTTGGTATTCAAATTATCGGCTTGGCTGATGCACTAGACATGCAACTTTTCTCTTCACCTACCATGGAAGTACCTGAAATATTATCTTATTTAGTAAGAGGACGTAGTTTAGATGCTGGTGCTGAGAATAGTGCGGCAGCTGCCAGCTTGTTGGTCGGCTTTGGTGTCACCAACAGCGTTGGCTTATTTGATCAGCTTGAAAAAATCCCCCTTGTTAATAATATCGCTATTGATACCGAAGGCGAAGGCGATCAAATTCAGGCAACGGTAAGTGGTTATTTAGGTGATCGGGTTTATTTAAAATATGGCATAGGTGTTTATGAACCAATTAATGAACTTACCGTGAGAATGTACCTGTTTAATCGATTTTGGTTAGAAATAATCAGCGGCATTGAGCAATCAACCGATCTATACTACTCATTTGATATTGATTAGTAATTTTAATACGATGAAAAAGTTATATTAATTATGACTTTTATAATAATTGGTGAATATTGTGGAATTTGATTCAAGACAAACTGTCATCATTGCTATTGTCGTTTTACTGTTAGGTAAAATGTTAAAAAGCAAAGTTGCTTTTTTTGAAAAGTATAATATCCCAGAACCGGTTATCGGTGGAATTCTAGCCTCATTTATTTTCAGTAGTTTCTATTTTGCCAGCGATACCGTTATTTCATTTTCCTTAGGGCAGCGGGACGTATTGCTGGTGGTCTTTTTTACTTGCGTAGGTTTATCCGCCAAATTATCCACTTTAAGAAGGGGCGGTAAGTCCTTAATTATTCTTCTTTTTATTGCTATCACCTTTTTAGTTTTTCAAAACATAGTCGGTATAGCTATTACCTACCTTACTGACTTACCTGAAAAGGTCGGCGTCTTAGGGGGGTCAGTATCATTGAGTGGAGGCCATGGCACTGCGATAGCATGGGCACCAATCTTCGTAGAAAAATATGGCATTGCTAACGCAGTTGAAATTGGTATTGCCTGCGCTACTTTTGGTTTAGTGTTAGGGGGAATTTCTGGCGGACCCATTTTTAACTATCTTGCTAAAAAGCATAATTTACAAGCGAACAAAACTGAACCTCTTATTGTCGGCCACTTACATAAAGAAAAAGCTAAAATAACCGTAGATACCGCCTATAACGTGCTTTTGGCTGTCTGCATCGCAATTGGCATTGGCTTATCCTTACATGAAGTAAGTACAGAGCTAGGGTTTAAATTACCAGTCTTTGTCCCCTGTTTATTTGGTGGCATTATTCTGACAAATACCATTCCCTATATCTGGAAATTAGTGCCTTGGTCTTCAGGTAAACCAACCTTAGCACTTTTGTCAGACTTCAGCCTTGGTCTGTTCTTAGCCATGTCTTTAATGAGTCTGCAACTATGGACTTTAATAGAATTAGCATTACCAATTTTACTCTTGTTGGTTGCACAGGTATTACTTGCTGCATTATTTTCAATGTTTATCGTATTTCATGCGTTAGGGAGAACATATGATGCCGCAGTCATGGCATCAGGTTATGTCGGTTTAGGCCTAGGTGCCACACCAACTGCGGTTGCTAATATGACGGCTGTCACACAAAAGTGTGGCCCTTCTACGCAAGCATTTATTGTAGTGCCCTTGATAGGGGCTTTTTTTATCGATGTCGCAAATGCCATTATCATTCAATTTTTCTTAAGCTAACTTAATGATAAAATTCATCAAATACACTCAAGTTGTTTTGTACTTTATAGTGAGCCTATTGCTTACTTCCACAGTAAGTGCCTCACAATTTCATTTCCAATTAGAAAATGATGTGACATTTGGCGAAGATGGTAATTACAGTAATGGCATGATTTTGGGCTGGGAAAGTGACCCTGCCTTGTCTCAAAATCAGCACTCTATTGGTTTGCATAACTGGCTAGAGGTTTTATTGTTCCCGCAACAAAATTCACATAAAGCGTGGGGACTTAAGGTTAGTCAACGCATGTGGACACCTGACGAAATTAAAATAGCAGAAGCTCAACCTGACGATCGCCCTTACGCTGGTTATTTAGAGTTTGAGCAGCATGTAGCTTTCTATAGCCGCAATATAGCCCAAAAAAGCTGGTTGGCCATCGGCGTTATTGGACCGGCTTCAGGTACAGAAAAATTGCAAGATTCAATTCATAAATTATTAGGAGCAAGCACTCCCTTAGGTTGGCAGTACCAAATTGAAAATGAAGCAACAATTCAGCTGGCTTATGAAATTGACTACCTATTATTGAGACACTCTGCACCTTTTAATAGCCAGTGGGAGCTCAGTGCTTTTAACCATAATACCTTAGGTAATTTTCGCAGTGATATAAACGCCGGATTCACTTTGCGTTGGGGTACTGAACTGGCACAATCTTTTGGCCGCTTAAGCAGCCACTTTGGTCATGTTGGCAACTTAACAGCCATTGCGAACCCACAATCATTAGTGTTTTTCACTCGACTTCAAGCCGGTTATCGCTTTAATGATTTAACTTTTGACGGCAAATTACCTTATGAATCTGCTGTAGAATTTAATTCACTACAAGCAAGTGCCGCGATAGGCGCTTCATATTATTATTCAGGTGGCGCAGTTACTTGGAGCTTTAACTTTTATAATAAAGAATACTCGACCGATCAAAAAAGTTGGCACGGTTATGGTTTATTACAATTCGCCTGGACTCTGTAAACGCTATGCAACTCAAGTTAATTCTTACCCTTTTAAATCCGGATCAAACATGATTTACCGCATCGTATTTTTTACTATTTTGGCACTGTCATCAGTGTTGAGCACACCGATATTTGCCGCAAGAGATGTTACACAAATACATTTGGAGCCTGGTGATGGTTTATGGTCGTTAGGCATGGGCTTTAGAAATGGTACTTTCCCTTATGTTGGTAAAGATGATGTTGATGATTTATTACCTCTGATTACCTATAACGGTGAAAGTTTTTTTATTGATGGTACCCGCACAGGATTTCATCTATACCAGTCTCCTGATTGGTTAATAGGGGCTTACGCCTCATATCGCTTTGCTGGTTTTAACGAAGAAGATGGCATTGAGTTAGACGGCATGGACAGAGATGATGGAGTCGATGGTCGCTTTGCCGTTACCCGTCGCTCCGACTATGGTAATTTTACCTTGGATTTTGGACACGATATCAGTGGCGCCTCTAACGGTTGGGATGTCGATTTACGTTGGGGAAAGCTCTTTACTCACGGAAACTATCGTATTAGACCCTGGATTGGCATTACCTTTGAAGATCAAAAGTTGAGTAATTATTATTATGGAGTAAGCGCTGCTGAAGCAACACCAGATAGAGCAGCCTATTCAACAGATAGTTCATTAGAGTGGCGTTATGGTATTGATATGAGCTATCGATTGGCTCAGCATCACTACCTTGGGTTTAATATGCAGTACTCGGAGTTAGACTCAACTAAAATTAATAGCCCTATTGTAGCTGATAATGGTCAGTTCAGTAGTTTTGCCAGCTATCGCTATGAATTTAATGACTACCAAGGCAACCCCTATGTAAACGGTAGCATTACCAGAGATTTAACTAAGGGGGAGTGGTATTGGCGTGTTGCTGCGGGTCGTCATACGGAAACTACTTTTAATAAACTATTACGCTTTCAAGATATGTTCAAACCCGAAGAGCGCGGTACCGGCTTAGCAAGTATCTTTGTTGGCAAAAAAATAGCGGATAATTTTATGTGGTTACCTCTTGAGGCCTATGTAACCGGTGGTTATGTCAGGCGTTTTGAAAAAGGTTTACAAGATAATTTCAATGAATATGTATTAGGCTTTAAAGCGTACTTCTCAAAATTCCCCTGGTCTAACACCATCAAAACCCGAATAGGCATTGCTGAAGGTGTCTCTTATGCGGCGAGAGTACCTTTTGTAGAAGGTGAACATGTTGAATCTAAGAATCGTTCTGCATCTAAATTTCTCAATTATTTAGATTGGAGCATTGATGTCAGCATTGGTGATGTATTTAAGGCGCCTAAATTAAAAGAGTGCTATTTCGGTTGGTCTGTACATCACCGATCAGGCATTTTTGCTAGCTCAGATTTTTTCGGCAATGTGAATGGCGGCAGTAACGTAAACACCCTTTACGTGCAGTGCCATAACAACGTCATGGGTAGCTAAATATTTTGAGAGAAATTACTAATAACTTTGCCATTTAATATGTTGTAAACAATATCACCATGAAACTCCTAACTGTCTTCATTATTTTATTAGGCTTTTTTTCTTGTGGCCTGCTTGCCAAGGAGAAGGTGCCAGCTGAAAAAGTGACTGAAGAGGAAGGTGCATTAGCTTTTTCACAGGCTGATGACTTGCAAAATAGGCTCAATGCTATGATGCAAAATACCGCGTCTTGGCTAGATAGTATTGGCAGTGAAGACAGTCAAGGTGCTTCTGCGGCAGGTTACCTACAACTATCATGGTTACCACGTACTGCCGACTTAGCTGAATTTGATGCAAAATTTAAAGTCTATTTCAACCTACCTCGCTGGGACGATAGATTAGCATTAGTAATTGATAATGATAATGAAGATGAGCTTTTACTAGACTACGAAACTGATCATAATGCTGTCAATCAAACGGGTGTCAACGTAGCACTTCAGTATATAAAACAATTTAATAACGAATGGCAAATCAAGAATAGAGTAGGTATTAGCCGCAGCCAATTATATTTACGCAGTGAAATGCAATTTAATTGGCAAATGAACAATACGGTCTTGAGATTACAACCTCGTCTCGATTACTTCTTACAAGATGGCTGGGGGCCTGGAGTAAAGGCCGTGCTTAACTATCAGCTGGAAAAAAGTTACTTATCTTTATCAGCAAGTTGGCAAAAAATCCAAAATGAATCAAAGTCTCGACAAAAGCTGGGCTTTTTTCATATAAAAAGCATTAGCCAAACTCAACTCTTAGTCAGCGGTGTGCAATTTAATAAAAGCATTAATAAAGAAGATATTGCCAATGAAACTTATATTGCCTCTACCCGATACCGAAATCTTATTTACAAGTCTTGGATGTATTTTGAAGTTGAACCCTTCATTGAATTTAATCAACTTAATGACTTCAAAAGAGAATTTGGCATTGCGCTTAACCTAATAAGCTATTACGGTGAATAATAGCCACTTAGAACTCAGGACAGTGATAAGCTTGCCCAACAAATGTCACCGAAGTATTAAAACCCATATGATTTTGCATATGAATACTATTGGCTCCCATTGCATTAGCTTGATTTTTTAGGTCAATAATACTAGAACGGGTTAAGTCTGGGTTAGATAAGAAAAAAAAGCTGTACCAATGACCTTCTGAGCCCACTAGTTCTCCCAAATAACGACAACTCTCTACTTGTTCGTAATCACTATAAATTCTAACCTGTTTAGCATCTTCATTTATTTTATGAGTATCTAACAAACTACAAGAAGAGACGAATAAACACCCTAAGATAATCAATGTTTTTTTAATGTTGGCTAAACTCATATTGGCCCACTGCAATGCCCAAACTTCATAAGAGTGTAACGCTCTAGTAGTGTTAATCAACCTTTTTAAGATTAACATTAGGAAATAAATACTAGGACTATCAATTTACTTCTAGTAATATCGAATTATATTTTTCTGTGACGATATAAATGAAAGCTATGGATATAGAAATAATTGCTAAAGCATTAAAAGAATTAGGCCACCCTACTCGACTAGCTGTTTTTAAGCGACTAGTCAAAGCAGGTCAGCAAGGCATTGCCGTTGGCGTGGTACAAGAAGAACTTAGCATTCCCGGTTCAACCTTGTCGCATCATATTTCTGGTTTAATTTCTGCTGGATTAATAAAGCAACGCCGCGAAGGACGCATACTTTATTGTGTTGTTGAGTATGAAAAGTTACGTTCTGTGATCGCTTTTTTCCAAGAAGAGTGCTGTATTGATGAATCGACAAAAAATCAGTGCTAACTAGTCAAAATCCAGGTCAGTAAGCACATCAATAACTCCCTGTTTCGAGTGAAACTTTTAGGAGCCTTCTTCTGAGCTTAACTGCCAAAAAAAGCATAAATTGGCGATAAACCATAAATCTTTAATTAAGAAATGACCGCCTGTTGATAAAAGTGCTGTGCTTGAGGTAGCACTTTCCCATGTAATTAAGAAAGATTGTGTAACAGCAAAAACAGCACCAGACATCAAAATTGCAGGTATTAAGAGCTTACTGTGAAATATTGCCGCAATAAGCAAAACGACGGCAATTAAATCATAAACACCGATGATATTTGACGTTGTCTGTATGTCCCAAAAAGAATACATCCAAGACATCAAAGGTGAACTGAGCACTAAGTCTTCTATGCCTTTAGCTTCAAGTAGAGTGAATTTCATGCCGCCGATCCACACTAATACCAATAATACAGGGGCAATACTCAACCACTTTTTGGTGGTAACGGATAAGTCCGTTTTTAGTAATAAAAGACCAATAGCTAGCAACGCAGTATACTTAATCACTCCTTGGCCAGATCCTATCGCGGGAAAGCCACCTAAAGATTCGATCCACATTGAACGACCAAATAAAGATAATAGTGGAATAACACTAACCACAATAAGCAAGCAACCTAAAATTGGACGTAATCGACTGTATTTAATAGCAACAAATGAAAATAGAGCAATCGACATAAAGCCAAAAGCCGCTATTAGATTATAGATATGTGCAGGAATAAAGTCCGTTATAGCATAAAAATCCGTGATTAACGTGATGTGTTTATGATGGCCCATTAATGCCATAGACAGGCCTAATATCCCTGTTGAAATAGCTATAATGATCAATATTAACTTAGTGTATTGTTGATTCATGGTGTTTTCTAGTGAGTAATGTGTAGGGCTGTATAGACCCTAAGTAGACATGACTTCTTTCAGCATACTCTGGATTAGATTTTTTAACGGAATTAACTAAATAGCTAACATTAGCCCTAAAACCAGTGTAAACGGTAACTTAAGTAAGTTATTAATAGACCTGTGCTGTTTATTTATTATGCATTTTCAACTGATATTGCTCTTGTACACTTTTACCTAGCGCAGTAATAGACCAAATTTCGCCATTTGAACCATTGCCGTTTTTAGCATAACCTTTAACCATGAGCTCTTGAAGGTAATCAGTGGTTTCAGTTTTACTAATGCCTGTTTCTCCCGAAATAGTATTAGCATACCTCCAAGTGTACCCCTGCTTTAGTAGGCATACTAGGATACAGTTTTCATCATGCGTTAAATTTTGCTGTGCTTTTGCTTCTTCCTTTTGCTCAATAGTTGGCTCAGTCTGGTTCTCTAACATGGTATGAACCATGTTCATTTCCGCTTCAAAACCAGCACCTTTAAACTTAGATATTTTGTCAATATTTGCAAAAGCCAAACCAATAGAGCCCGCTAATATCGCTAAGCCCATTTCTGCAGCCAATGACATAAAGCCATATATAGTGCTGATGACAAGAAGCATGATGAATGATGATATTTGAAATGTTAATTTGATAGCGAACTCCTTTGCGCATAACAGCCACATTGACGGGCTGTTAATAGTTTATATCGCAGTACTGAGCAAACGAAGAAGAACTCTACCTAATTAGAGTCGTCATTTAGTCTACCCAATATCGAATAGTTATTAAGTATTCACCGAATTGATGAAGATGACAAGGGTAAATGACTCAAAATAATATTACGAATTCTTTAAACTTTCCAATAAGTTATGAATTTCAGCTTTTAATTCTTTATCAATGATCTTATTGCAGCTGATTTTAGCTTTTTCTAAATGCTCAATAGCACCAGCTTCATCGCCTAATTCAACTTTTAAAGCTGCAATCGAAAAACCAATCGATGAACGGAAGTCTTTAGAATTAATTGCTTCAGCCTTAACTAATGCTTGCTGATAAATAGTGATCGCTAATGCTAAGTCATCGGTAAAGTCAGCAAGAGTCTCCCACTGTACTGGGTGATCTTTATCAGTATTTTCATTGTCATCGCAGAGTTGCTTTAACTCTGCATAATAGCCATCAAATCTTTTTTGGTTTTTCTGCTGCACAGCTGCCATTAAGTTATCTGTGATCGAAAGAACTCTCTTATATATTTTAGTATTCATGTTGTCGCCTTATTCATGATGGTCAACGGTAAATCAAATGATGATTATAAAGCTTTTACCACAACTAAACAGAAACTTAGTCACCTAGTAAAATATATTTTTCAGCCTACATCGTTAAATTATATTTTACTTAAAACCAGTGGTGATAAGTTGATGCTGTCATTAAATTATTATCTGACTTTTGATATTGCTCAAAAATATATATGTCCTTATAAAATTTATTTTAACCCCTTTTTCATTTTCAATACGTTTAACTGATAAGTAAGTAATTAAATTCAATTTCTTGCTGTGTGATCACACCTCTTTAATCTTAAATTAGTGAGGATACAACATGAAGAAAATAGCAATTATCACGTTATTAGCGAGTGCAACGACATTCAGCTTGTTTGCTTTTATGGCATTTTTAATTTCTAGTGACGAGTTTACTTATATTGATCCTGAGGATGGTGTAATTGTTGAAGTAGCCAGTTTACCTGATGAAACACCTGCACAAGACAAACCTAAAGTTACCCTTACGCCACCGGTGCCACCACCAGAAATGCCAAGAACAAAGGTATTGACCGAAGCCAGCGAGGTGAACTCTGAACTGAACTACACCCCTATAGGGTTACCAGTGGCAACAACTACCTTTGATTCTATAGATATGGGGCGAAGGGCTGATAGTAATGCAAGGCCTATTGTTAGAGTAAATCCTAAATACCCCATTAGTGCTGCCCGTGATGGTATTGAGGGTTGGGTAGTGTTAGCCTTTGATATTAACGCGATAGGTGAGGTAATAAATATAGAAATTATTGACTCATTTCCCAAACGTACATTTGATAAAGCAGCTAAACAAGCATTGAGAAAATGGAAATATCGTGCAAAATTTGTTGACGGTAAGCAAGTTGAACAACAAAACCTTACTGTGCAATTAGACTTTAATATGTCTCAACAAAGTTAGCGTTCGTTTTAAGTTATGAGGCTTAGGAAGATAATTTGAAATTACCATCAATGATGAAAGGTTGGCTAAACCCTACCAGCACACCCGAACGGTTGTTGATGGATTATGCTGCTACCAGTGAGCAAAAATATTTAACCTTACTGGTAGCTCAATTTAACTTACCTCTCTATCACTTTCTTTTAAGTCTATCGAGTAAAGAGCTTGCAGAAGATATATTACAAACCACCTGGCTAAAAGTCATAAGAATTGCAGGCGATAATCAGGCGCATACTAATGTAAAAAGCTGGTTATTTACTATCGCAAGAAATACCTTGATAGATGAGTTAAGACAGCAACAAAAATGGCAGTGGCAAGAGTTACATGACGACCTTGTTCACGCTAGTAATTTATCAAAAGAATTTGAAAAATCTAGCCAGTTAGCAAAATTTAACGAGGCAATCACAGCTTTACCATATTACCAACGTGAAGCCTTTATTTTCCAACAAGAAGGCTTTTCGATAACTGAAATATGCCAATTAACAAACGAGCCTTTTGAAACAGTAAAAAGTCGCTTACGCTATGCGCGTAATAATTTAAAAACCTTATTAGGAACAGGATCATGAGTAGCGATAATTTTGATAACGAAGTATCTAAGCTTTATCAACAAAGAAAAGCACAAATTATCGTCCCACAAATAGACCTTAAGCAGCCATCAAAAACTCGACGACTATCGACAACAGCTTTATTAAGCATTTTTTCAGCTGCTGGCATTGCCTCATTTGGCATAATGGCAATTATCAGTCACTTATCAAACTCTCAAGTGAAAAAAGCTATTAACTATAATGCGAGCCATCAAATAGAAGTAATTAAAATAATACCAATAAAAGAGGTGGATAAAGCAGTTTCAATACAACAGCCATTGCCGTCTAAACCTATCATTAAACAACCCAAAGAAACAAGTCCGCCAGACATAAACAGACAAGTTAATCAAAGCTATATCGCGCCAGAAAGCATAGGGTCAGGTCAGGTTCAAATTATTACATTGCCACAACTAAAAGAGCCTAAATTAGCGGTAAAACCTATCTATAAAGTTTTACCTAAATATGCCTTAAATTCACTGCAAAGTATGCGCTCAGCTAAAATTCAACTGAAATATAAAATTACGTCAGCAGGTGAAGTAGAAAAC
>Ga0114909_1000784_pt1 | contig 20664 bp, 15 predicted proteins | sample MalvireepMed_906_FD_87290 | JGI IMG/M metagenome (GOLD analysis project Ga0114909, IMG submission 87290) | Marine viral communities from the Global Malaspina Expedition - Malaspina viral metaG DeepMed_906 | ecosystem: Environmental > Aquatic > Marine > Oceanic | place: Mediterranean Sea...
ACCTAAAATAGCCTTTAAACCTAAAAGAGCGAGAAAATCAAAAAATCAATTTAAGAAATCCACAGCTAAAAAAGCGAGTTAACTTAAATAGCTTAAATAACTAAATAGAGTTATGGACTACTACACTGATACGATAGACATTGAAAAATAAACACTTTATGCTGATAATTTTGCTAAGTTGAAGTGAAGTTAGCCATGTTTGAATAGTTTCTCTTTGGCTTATTCATGTTTGCAACGTATACGCTTCTTTATGGATTTATCAAATGCATGAACATATTATTATTCTAACTATCGCCATAGTTATACTATTGTATGGCTATATTTCCAATGCTTTAGCTCGCTTCAACATTTCAGGGCCTATGGTATTCGCTGCTCTAGGATTATTGATCTCCCCTTTAGGACTGGATGTAGGTCAAGCAGATATCAATGCAGAGTTTATTACGATTATTGTCGAAGTCGCTTTAGTGCTCGTATTGTTTAGTGATGCTGCTTTGCTTGATCTGAGACTTTTGCGGCAATCTTGGCAGTTACCCGCGCGTTTATTGTTAATTGGTTTACCAATCACTATCGTTTTTGCAACCTTGGTTGGTCAGTTCATTTTTCCTAACGAACCAAGCATTTATATGCTGTTATTGGCATTATTATTAACCCCGACTGATGCCGCATTAGGTAAGGCGGTTGTAACCGATAACAAGGTACCAAAAACGATACGTTCCACCATTAATGTTGAAAGTGGCCTAAACGATGGCATTATTTTTCCAATGGTAATCACCGTCGTTGCCATGATAACAAGTGGTTTAACTGAAGCGAATGGCGAAGACACTCACTGGTTACCTTATGTACTTGAGCAGGTAGGTATTGGCGCTTTGGTTGGGGCATTAGTTGGCTATTTAGGTATAAAAATGTCACAAATATGTGTCAAAAGAAACTGGATAGTTGGGAGTTATCAAAACCTAATTCCAATAGCTTTAGCCATTTTAGCCTTCTACTTAGCGGAAGCTTTATTTGGTAATGGTTTTATTTCAGCCTTTTGCGCTGGTTTATTAGCGGGTAATACCAGTAAAAAAGCCCGTGAACATATTGAAGATTTTGCCGAAAGTGAAGGTGAATTATTAGTGCTAATAAGTTTCTTCTTGTTTGGCTTAGCTTTTGTGCCAACAATGATCAGTTACGTAAGTGTAGAAGTTATCATTTATTCACTATTGAGCTTAACAGTGCTGCGTATGTTGCCTGTGATGATTTCTTTGCTTGGTGCCAAACTTGATCATTCGAACGCACACAATAACCGACTAGACTTATCCACTATGGCCTTTATCGCTTGGTTTGGCCCTCGTGGTATTGCTTCTATTCTATATGTTTTAATTGTTGCTCACGAAGTTGGAGAAGTAAGTGGCTTTGAAACCGTTTATGCGACTGTTATGGTAACGGTATTAATGAGTATTATCGCGCACGGTGTCAGTGCACAGCCATTCGCCAACTGGTATAGTAAACACCATCAAGGTAAGTAAAATTAATTGAGAGAATAAAATGATCATACTGCAAAGTGCCATGGAGAAAACCAACTTATACAAAGTAGATGAGTTTGGGGTCAAAAACTATAACTACGGGGTAATTGGGTTGATGTCTTTTAGCCTGTTCGCCTTATTAAATATTGGCCTTGGTTATATTACTTTCATTGCAGAAACTTCGGTGACAGGCTCTCCAGTGCAAAATTACATTGACGCTTTATGGCTAATGCTAATGTCATCAACCACGATAGGCTTCGGCGATGTTTACCCTATTACCTTTATTGGTCGTGCCGCTGTTTTTACTATGTTTATTTTAGGTGTAGGTATTTTGGGGGGTGCAGGAGCTATCTTTGCCAATAAAGTCTTTGGTTTTGCCGATACAAATATTAAAAATCGAGAATTAAGAAAACAGAATGAAAGTATCATTCAACAAAACAGTGATATTTATCAAAAGTTATCACAACTTGAAGAGAAACTTGACTCTTTAAGCAAGTAAACTTAAAACTAATCGACTTTTGCAAGCACACTAAAATCATGTGAACCGTGGCTATGTAATCTAATGTACTACACTGTTAAAATAGACTGTTATTTTTATTTGTTGTTTTATCAGTAAAATCATTATGAAGTATTTTTCCTACATTGCATTGCTTACCATTATCTTATCAAGTTCTGCCTTGGCGTTAACAAATGAGCTGAAAGTAGCTATATTTCTAGAGCCTCCTTATGTGGATTTAGTCGACAATAAGTTAGTGGGTGAAAATATTGATATCATTAACTTATTAGCTAGCTCTATTAAATTAACACCGGTATTTCTTCGCTGCCCGCCTGTACGTTGCTTAGCTATGATAAAAAATGGTCAAGCTGATATGTTATTAGGTCTCAGTAAATTGCCTTCGCGCGAAAAAGACCTTATTTTCCTTAATCCACCGTATTTATTGCAACATCAACCGTTAAGTTTTTTCACACTCAAAGAAAATAATATATCGATTACACATTTTAACGACCTTGAGTCTTTGCTTGTTGGCACTTTACGCGGCGCAGCCTATTTTCCACTTTTTGATAACAACAAAACAATTAAGAAAGTTGAACTCACGTCAAGAGAACAGTTAGTTAATATGTTATTAAAAGCTCGTATAGATACATTTTTAGAGCGAGAAGAGTCTGTTTTGCCATTACTATCTACTAAAGAGGATAAAGATAAAATCACCATAGCGGAGTATCAATATAACAAACCGATCAATAGCTATATTGTACTATCTAAACACTCAACGGCTAAGGTTTATGCCGATCAATTGTCACAAGTATTGGCCAAAGCAATGGCTGACGGCACCATTAAAAAAATTAGACAAGAAAACCAAAAAAAGTACGCTAAGAAGTCCTTAGAGTAGTCAGCAGAACAAAATAAAAAGGCACATTAATCTGCATTAATGTGCCTTTTTATTTTTATTCAAAAATAATCAATAACTGTTCATTACTTATTGGTATATTTCTCTAGCCATTTAAAGACTTCTTCATACCAAACCACTAAATTATCCGGCTTGCGAATATGATGATCTTCATCTGGGAACATCACCAAGCGGCTATCAATTCCCTTACGTTGCAAGGTAGTAAAAGCGCCTAAGCTTTGTGCATAAGGCACTCGGTAATCTAGTTCACCTTGAATAACTAACATAGGTGTTTGCCAGTTATTAACATAAGCCGATGGGTTAAACTTACTGTAATCTGGACTGATGTTACTTTTAGCATCAGCCGTTTCTTTACCCCAAGAAGGGCCACCCATATCATATTCAGGGAACCATAATTCTTCGGTAGATTGATAGAAGCTCGGCATATCATATAAACCAGCATGGTTAATTAAACACTTAAAGCGCGTAGGCCAGTTACCTGCAATCCAGTTCATCATATAACCACCGTAAGATGCACCTAATGCGCAAGCATTGTCGCCATCTAACCAAGATTGGTCTTTAACAATGTACTCTAAACCTTTTTGCAAATCTTCTAATGGCTTACCGCCCCAATCACGGCTAATTGAGTGGGTAAATTCTTGCCCGTAACCCGTTGAACCATGGAAATCGACCATCACTACCCCATAACCTTGTGCAGCCCAAAGCTGAGCATTCCAACGATAGTGGAACATATTACCAAAGCTGCCTTGTGGACCGCCATGTACTAAAAAGGCGATAGGGTATTTTTTACCTTCTTCATAATTAGCAGGCTTTAACCAATAACCATGTACTTTTTCATCATTCCAGCCGCTAAAGCTAAACTGTTCATAATCAGCAAACTTTACTTGAGCAAGCTTATCTTTATTAATATCGGTTAATTGTTTTAACTGATAACCGTCTTTATCAATAGAAAAAATATCTTTAGGCGCAGCTAACGTATGGCGAGTGAAATATAGAGTATCACCATGGCTACTTACATCACCATTACTGCCGATGTTCACAATTTCACGCACTTCATTAAACTCAGGCATGATAGCAAAAATACTTTTTTGACCAACGTTTTGAGCAACTGCATAAAGTGTTTTATTATCAGGTGCAAATGAAAAGCTACTTACTGAGCGATCCCAATTTTGGGCAACAGAACGAGTTTTACCACTACGGCTATCACGTAATTGTAAGGTAAATTTATCAGCTTCATAACCTGGCGTTTTCATCGCTTTATAAGCTAAGTAACGGCCATTATCTGAATATACAGGGCTAGCATCCCATGCTTTGTTTGCTTTAGTGATATTTATCAGTTCAAATTTCGTTTGCGATGCTGCAGTTAACGATACTTCAAAAATATCAAAGTTAGTGGTCCATGCATGATCTTTCGCGGCAATTACAGAAGCAGAGTCTTTCGCTGAAAACGCCAACGATTTTGCTTCAGGATGAATCGTTACTTGTGACATGCCAGCAAAATCACTTTGCCAATGAGGCATAATATCTTGTGCTTTAGTCAGTAGACCTTGCTCATTGCTATAAGCAACAAATAAATGTTCTTTATAATCTGTTGTCCAACTATCCCAATGGCGCACCATCAAACCATCGTATGTACGAATATTATATTTTTTTGCTTTATCTGCTTTCTTGGCTGCCACGGTACAGGCTAAGTCGGCACAATCAGGTAATACCGTAAATGATAGCGCAAATACATTGCCATTTTTCGCGACCTTAAAAGCATTCACATCTAAGGGGAAGTCAGATATCTGCCTAGCTTCACCACCAGATAACGGCAATTGCCAAATTTGTGAACTACCACTACGCGATGATAAGAAATAAAGTGACTTAGCATCATCAGTCCATACAACATTATGCTCTGATTTTGCATGACTGGTTAATTGAGTTATCTTGCCCGTTTTAATATTTTGACGATAAAGGTGATTATTTGTAGATTTACTGCCTTTTTTTAGACCATAAACTAACTCATCACCTTTTGGCGATAAGGTTACGTCATGAAGTTGATTTAGTTCATTTAACTTCTCAACAGTAAATACATTATGCTCTGACGCATTGACGGTTATAACAGCTGACATAAACGACATAGCTGCTAGGTTAAGTAATTTTTTCATACTGCTCTCAGATAATTTAAAACCCCGAAAGAATATACAATCTACCTAGTTTAAACAATATAATAATAAAAATGGCTTTAAGGCTTATGCTAGAAATTAGACAGTGATGTAAATTGTTTTATACATTGTGTTACAGGCAGCAATGAGTAAGACAAAAGGTTGAAGTGTTCAAAGCGCCAAAGTGCACTTGTTAGGTGCAGAATAAATTTGAAGTTAAATTACGGGTAATGGGGGGAGTTAAGACAACTAAAAACGCCACGCCTTTAAAAAGGCATGGCGTTATATAACCGTTAAGGCGTGTTATTATTTTGCAGCTTGCTGTGCTTTTTTCTCTGATTTTTCTTGGCGGCGCTCTTCAATCAATTCTTTAACTTCACCACCGATATGACTTTCACCACGCGCTTCTGCTAATGAAATTTGACGTTGACGTTCAGCATATCGATTACGCTGTTGCTCTGTTACTTTATCATGACAACGATGACAGCTTACGCCTTTAACATAATGCTCACTTTCTTTTTCAGTTTCGGTTAGCGGGAAACGACAAGCGAAACATTGGTCATACTGACCTTGCTCTAATTCATGATTTACCGCAACACGACCATCAAAGACAAAACATTCACCTTCCCACAATGTTTCAGTACTTGGAACTTCTTCAAGATACTTTAGAATGCCGCCTTCAAGATGATAAACCTCTTCAAATCCCTGCTCTTTCAAATATGCGGTAGATTTTTCACAGCGGATGCCACCCGTACAATACATTGCTACTTTTTTGTGTTTGTTTTTATCTAAATTCTTCTCAACGTATTCTGGAAATTCACGAAACGTTTCGGTATTCGGATTAATGGCATTTTTAAACGTACCAATTTCAATTTCATAATCGTTGCGAGTATCGACCAATACAACATCTGGATCAGAAATTAATGCATTCCAATCTTTAGGTTTAACGTAAGTACCCACGACTTGATTAGGGTCTATGCCTTCAATACCCATAGTTACGATTTCATTTTTCAACTTCACTTTCGTACGATGAAACGGGTTTTCTTGTGTATAAGATTCTTTATGAACAATATTATCTAAACCCGGCTGCTCAGCTAAAAACGCAAGCACGGTTTCAATACCTGCTTGTGGACCAGCAATAGTACCGTTGATGCCTTCTGCCGCCAATAACAAGGTGCCTTTCACTTCAACACTGGTCATTTTATTTGCTAACGGTTCACGCAATGCTTCAAACGCATCTAATCGAACAAATTTGTATAATGCACAGATAGTAATAGCATTGCTTATATCTGAGGCAGGCGTAGATAGGTTGTTTTCTGATGAACTCATAGTTTCTCCATTGAACTAGCTGGAACGTAAATCCAGTGCTATAGATTAAAGATTTTTCTAAAATAAATGCTAAACATGAACTCGGTCATGTTTTATCGGAGGCGCATTCTAGCAGAATTATGCGGCAATTAACATAGTTCGTAAATCGTACAAACATGGTTATCAGTTATTAATAGGTTTTATTTCATCTTCAGAATAAAGCCTTGAACTTCACTTTTGAGGAAGTAGTTTTTATCTGATCTTATTTTCCCTTACGAGGGTATGTTTGAGATAGCACAATACATAGCAGAAGCTTTACCTGCGACACATTTTACCCGCTTGATTCGTGGTGTAGTACTGCGCGATGTAGCAGTAGTTAATATGACTTTTGACATGTTATGGCTAGTGACTTTCACACTGGTAGGCTTAATTATTGCTGCGCTGCGTTTTAAAAAGATACTTGATTAATGTGTCATATCAATTGGATTATTAGCATAAGTAGTCAGTGAAAAAAAACACCACTTAACGTGGCGTTTTAATATTAAGCGCATTTGAAGGTTTTATTCGATCTAAGCGAAACTTTTTTAGGAAAATGCACGGACCCTAGTTTACTAGGTGAGTACACCCGACAACGAAAAAGCGATGCTTAGTAAGAAAAAACTTCAAATTAGGCCTCTACTTGTAAAATTACAGTATCTGCTTTTTTCGTGTACTGCTCCATCTTATCGAAGTTTAAATAACGATAAGTATCAGCTGCCGTTGCATCAATTTGTGACGCGTATTCCATATATTCTGCTGGCGTAGGTAATTTACCTAAAATAGCACCAACACCAGCGAGTTCTGCTGAAGTTAAATAGACGTTTGCGCCATTGCCTAGACGGTTAGGGAAATTACGTGTAGACGTTGAAAGCACCGTAGCTTTATCAGCAACGCGTGCTTGGTTACCCATACATAATGAACAACCGGGCGCTTCTACGCGCGCACCCGCTTTACCATAGATAGAGAAGTAACCTTCATCTTTTAGCTGTGCACTATCCATTTTCGTTGGTGGAGTAACCCACATACGTGTTGGTAGCGTGCCACCGAAGCCGTCGATTAATTTACCTGCTGCGCGAAAATGTCCAATATTAGTCATACATGAACCAATGAAAACTTCATCAATGTCAACACCAGCTACTGCTGATAATAACTTGGCATCATCAGGATCATTTGGACAACAAACAATAGGCTCTTTAATCTCAGCTAAATCAATTTCAATAACATGGGCATATTCTGCATCAGAATCTGCAGCCATTAGTGCAGGATTAGCTAACCACTCTTCCATGCCCTTTATACGGCGGGTAATAGTGCGAACATCACCATAACCTTCACTGATCATCCATTTGAGCATAACAATATTTGATTGCAAATATTCTGCCACCGCATCTTCTTCAAGCTTGATTGAACAGCCAGCAGCGCTACGCTCAGCTGAGGCGTCTGATAGTTCAAAGGCTTGCTCAACGGATAAACCTTTAAGACCTTCAATTTCTAAGATGCGGCCTGAGAATTCATTAATTTTTCCAGCTTTCTCAACTGTTAACAAACCCTTCTTAATACCGTAATAAGGAATAGCATGCACCAAGTCACGTAAAGTAATACCCGGCTGCATTTCCCCTTTGAAACGAACTAATACAGATTCAGGCATATCAAGTGGCATAACACCTGTTGCAGCAGCAAAGGCAACTAAACCAGAGCCTGCAGGAAAAGAAATACCCAATGGAAAACGTGTATGAGAATCACCACCGGTACCCACGGTATCTGGTAATAACATGCGGTTTAACCAAGAATGAATGACTCCATCACCTGGACGAAGAGACACCCCCCCTCGATTCATCATAAAATCAGGTAAGGTGTGATGAGTAATAACATCAACAGGCTTAGGATAGGCTGAGGTATGACAAAAAGACTGCATAGTTAAATCCGCAGAAAAACCTAAGCAAGCTAAATCTTTCAACTCATCGCGTGTCATAGGTCCGGTAGTATCTTGTGAGCCTACTGTGGTCATTTTAGGTTCACAATATTGGCCAGGACGAACACCGACAACATCACAGGCTTTACCAACCATTTTCTGCGCTAAGGTAAACCCTTTAGCAGAAGTTGCTGGGTCAACCGGTGTAGCGAATAAGTCAGTAACTTCAAGGCCCAAAGCTTCACGTGCACGACCCGTTAAACCGCGGCCGATAATTAAGGGAATACGACCGCCCGCTCGAACTTCATCTAACAGTACCGCGCTAAGTTCAAAGGTTGAAATAACTGTGCCTGCCGCATTTTTAACAACGCCTTCATAGGGGAAGATATCAATAACATCACCCATATGCATGTTTTGCACATCGAGCTCGATCGGCAATGCACCTGAGTCTTCCATAGTATTGTAAAAGATTGGCGCAATCTTGCCTCCTAAGCAGACACCACCACCGCGTTTGTTAGGAATACAAGGGATATCATCCCCCATAAACCATAAAACAGAGTTCGTTGCCGATTTACGTGAAGAGCCAGTACCAACAACATCACCAACATAGGCAAGTGGAATACCATCTTTTTGTAATTCTTCAAGTTGAGCAATTGGTCCTACAATGCCGTCGTCATCTGGGTTGATACCCTCACGAGCAATTTTAAGCATTGCCTTAGCGTGTAATGGAATATCAGGACGAGACCAAGCATCGGGAGCTGGAGATAAATCATCAGTATTGGTTTCACCAGTCACTTTAAATACTTTAACAGTGATTTTTTCCGCTACTTTCTCTTTTGAGGTAAACCACTCTGCATCTGCCCAAGACTGCATAACTTGCTTAGCAGCAGTGTTGCCAGCTTCAGCTTTTTCTTGTACATCATGGAAAGCATCAAACATTAATAAAGTTTTTGATAAACCTTTCGCAGCAATTGGCGACAGTTTGTCGCATTCTAATAGGTCGATCATCGGTTGAATATTATAACCACCTAACATGGTGCCGAGTAATTCAGCGGCTTTTTCAGGGGTTAAAATGGGTGAAGTGGTTTCACCTTTAGTTACAGCGGCTAAGAAACCTGCTTTTACATAAGCTGCATCATCAACGCCAGCGGGTACCCGATTGGTTAATAGATCAATTAAAAAAGCTTCTTCACCGGCGGGTGGATTTTTAATTAATTCGACTAATGCTGCGGTCTTTTCAGCGTCTAAAGCCTTAGGAACGATACCTTCAGCTGCACGTTCTGCTATGTGGTTACGATATTCTTGAAGCACGACATTCACCTTTTGATAGTGGAGACTTAATACTTCTTATAATTTGACTCGATTATTTGGTTATCAAGACTAGGACAAAGTGCTTAAGTATCCGGAATTAAAAATTATCGATACCTTGCTTCTTGCTGTTTACTTTGAAGAGTTACAAGGACTATTTCTATTCATGACTATAGCACTAACTATAGGTAATAATTATTAGACATAGGTATCAAGAAAATTGATAGTTAATATAAATTGTGAAGAAAATGTTACGAGTAAAGTGATACGACCACTATAACCACACTTTCTATCAACTATAAACAACGTGAATAATGCTTATTTAGTCAAATGATTCGTCGTAGGCAAAAAATCAGGTAAAATAGAGAAAAAATTTGTCCTGATTGCTGATTACTTTTCATCAGCAAATGTTATTAGAATATAAAATGCTAAAAGAGAGTATTAAATGAGTCTTTATTTAGAATATATCAAAGAAATTGAAAGTCGTAAAAATGATCTAGGTTTAGCGCCTAAGCCAATTGATGGTGCTGATTTATTATCAGAAATCATTGCTCAAATTAAAGATCAAGCCAATGCGCACCGTGAAGATTCACTTAATTTCTTCATCTACAATACCTTACCAGGTACAACAAGTGCTGCCGGTGTAAAAGCAGCATTTTTAAAAGAAATCATTTTAGGTGATTCTGTTGTTGCAGAAATTACACCTACATTCGCTTTTGAATTGTTATCTCATATGAAAGGTGGCCCTTCAATTGAAGTACTACTTGATCTTGCATTAGGTAATGACACTGCGTTAGCTACTCAAGCGTCGACAGTATTAAAAACACAAGTATTCTTATACGATGCTGATACAGCTCGTCTTGAAATTGCTTTTAAAGCAGGCAATGTTATCGCTAAAGGTATTTTAGAAAGCTACGCGCAAGCTGAGTTCTTCACTAAACTTCCTGACATCGCAGAAAAGATTGAATTAGTGACTTATATTGCTGGTGAAGGTGATATCTCTACAGATTTATTATCTCCAGGTCATCAAGCTCACTCTCGAGCTGACCGTGAATTGCATGGTAAATGCATGATCACGCCAGAAGCTCAAGTAGAAATACAAGCCCTTCAAGCTAAGCACACTAACGCAAAAGTAATGCTTATTGCAGAAAAAGGCACTATGGGTGTTGGTTCTTCTCGTATGTCGGGTGTTAACAATGTTGCACTTTGGGCGGGCCAAAAAGCAAGTCCATACGTACCTTTCATCAACATTGCACCAGTAGTTGCTGGTACAAACGGTATCGCTCCAATCTTCCTGACTACTGTTGATGTAACTGGTGGTATTGGTCTTGACCTTAAAAACTGGGTTAAGAAAGTAGATGCTAGCGGTAATGCGGTTGTTGATGCTAATGGCGATGCTGTTTTAGAAGAAGCTTACTCAGTAGCGACTGGTACAGTATTAACTATCGATACTAAAGCACAGAAGTTATATAACGGTGATAAAGAGTTAGTTGACGTATCTTCAGCATTCACGCCACAAAAAGTAGAGTTCATGAAAGCGGGTGGTTCTTACGCAGTTACATTCGGTAAGAAACTACAAACATTTGCAGCAGAAACTTTAGGTGTTACTGCACCGGTTGTTTATGCAGCATCTAAAGAGATCTCACATGAAGGTCAAGGTTTAACAGCTGTTGAAAAAATCTTTAACCGTAACGCAGTAGGTGTTGCTTCAGAAACGCCATTACATGCCGGTTCAAACGTTCGTGTTAAAGTAAACATCGTAGGTTCACAAGATACGACTGGCCCTATGACATGTCAGGAATTAGAAGCAATGGCTGCTTCTACTATTTCTCCAATTGTAGATGGTGCATACCAGTCTGGTTGTCACACTGCGTCAGTATGGGATAACAAAGCAAAAGCTAATATCCCTAAACTAATGGCATTCATGAACAAGTTTGGTCTTATCACAGCACGTGATCCAAAAGGCGAATATCACGCAATGACTGATGTTATTCATAAAGTATTGAATGACATTACTATTGACGATCGCGCTATCATCATTGGTGGTGATTCACATACTCGTATGTCTAAAGGTGTAGCATTTGGTGCCGATTCAGGTACGGTTGCTATCGCACTTGCGACTGGTGAATCTGCAATGCCTATCCCTGAGTCTGTAAAAGTTACTTTTAAAGGTAACATGAAAGGCCACATGGATTTCCGTGATGTTGTTCATTCAACTCAAGCGCAAATGCTTAAGCAGTTTGGCGGCGAAAACGTATTCCAAGGTCGCATTATTGAAGTTCACATTGGTACATTAATGGCTGACCAAGCGTTTACCTTCACTGATTGGTCTGCTGAAATGAAAGCTAAAGCATCAATCTGTATTTCAAATGACGAAACACTAATTAAGTCTATTGAATTAGCGCAAAGCCGTATCCAAATCATGATCAACAAGGGTATGGAAAACGAAGCGGGTACACTCAAAGGTTTAATCGCTTTAGCTGATACGCGTATCGAAGAAATCAAATCAGGCACTAACCCTGCATTAGCACCTGATGATGCTGCTAAGTACTACGCTGAAGTTGTTGTTGATTTAGACGCAATCGAAGAGCCAATGATTGCGGATCCTGATGTAAACAATGAAGACGTATCAAAGCGTTATACTCATGATGTTATTCGTCCAGTATCATTCTACGCCGATAAATCAGTTGATTTAGGTTTTGTTGGTTCTTGTATGGTACACAAAGGCGATATGCAAATCGTTGCGCAAATGTTACGTAACCTTGAGAAACAAAATGGTAGTATCACATTTAATGCACCATTAGTTGTTGCAGCTCCAACATATAACATTGTTGATGAGTTAAAAGCTGAAGGTGACTGGGAAATACTGAAAAAGTACGCTGGTTTCGAATTTGATGATGCACACCCGAAAGATGCTGCACGTACTAAGTACGAAAACATCTTATATCTAGAGCGCCCGGGCTGTAACTTATGTATGGGTAACCAAGAAAAAGCTGAACCAGGTGATACGGTAATTGCTACTTCTACCCGTTTATTCCAAGGCCGTGTAGTAGCAGATACTGCGGAGAAGAAAGGTGAGTCACTACTTGGTTCTACACCGCTAGTAGTACTTTCAACTGTACTTGGTCGCTTCCCAACTATGGAGGAGTACAAGAGCGCAGTAGAAGGCATTGACCTAACTAAGTTCACTCCTCCTACTGAAGAGATGAGCACTAAGTTCACTGGTCAAGCTGTACCTGTTAAAGTGGTTTAATACCCAGTTAAAAGCAGTAGAACAATAGTTCTATCAAATACAGTAAAATAATGGATGGGGGTTACTTTAGAAGTAACCCCCATTTTTTTAGCTGAATATTCACATAAGCTTATTCGTGATAATGCTAGCTTATTTGATTATTGGGCAATCAAGTTTCGCGGTTAAATTCGCTAAAATTAAATTAGGTGAGGCACGCTGGTGGTCAAAACTTTCAATACCTTTTAATAGTTCGAGTTTGTAGCCATAATTACCACAGATGAGATAAGCCCGACGCAGCAAAAATGCGCTCTGTTGCTCAAAACTAACCTTATTACTAGGTAATACTTTTAATTGATATGTATTTGCTGATAGTCGCGTCTGTTTATACTGTAATTGGTGATCAAAATCCCACTGTGACCCTTCAGTAAGTTCTGGATTTGCGTTTGGCTCAATTGCACAACCAGTTAATGTAAGGTATATCCATATAAAACATACTAGTTGAATACAAACCTTACGACTTATTTGAATGAGTAAATAATTTTCTAGCATTATCATTCCCTTTGATTTCTTAACGTCTTTATATAACTTAAGTTTAGGTTATTCCACAGAAAACATTCTACTTCATCAATGTAAACCGGACTAATTTTTCAATCATTTTAGTACGTTATGCAGTCCTATTTAGTGCAGTCATCACCGAACAATCATCAACTGAAACATAACCAACTGATTTAACTTACTATTATTTTTGGCTTGAATTTTGTATTCCCTTAGACAATTGCAATAATTGGTAATGAAAGTTACTTGGGTCAATGAGAATGAACTTCTCCGAACAAAAAGCCACAAATACATCTTCGCCAGACACAGTTATTGATGTTTTATTAATTGAAGAGCGAGCAAGTAAGCGTTCGCGATTAAACAAAACACTTTTAGAATTTGGCTATAACATTGCAAAAAACAGCGCTTTGAACATTGATATTATTACTTTATATCAACCTAGTGTATTGATTCTATCAACTGATTTACCTAGCTCAAAAATGCTAGAAACTTTAGCTGAGATTAATCAATTATTACCTCTGCCTATTATTATTATTGCTGAAAATGATACGCCTAATCTAGTTAAAAATGCCATTAAATCCGGCGTCAGTGCGTATGTAGTCAGTGAAATGATACCGCAACGATTAAAGAGCATAATCACCGTTGCTACAGAACGTTTTAAAGCCGAGCAATCCTTAAGAAATGAGCTAAAACGCGCAAAAGATCAATTAGAAAGCAGAAAGTATATTGAAAAAGCTAAAGGCATTATCATGGAGCAAAGGCTACTCAATGAGCAACAGTCCTATGGGCTTTTGCGTAAACTGGCAATGAATCAAGGCAGCTCTTTAGCAGAAGTAGCGAAGAATATTATTGATGTTCATGCTTTATTGTCGAGGACTTAGGCATCAGAAAACATGATCACAAATAGTGCATATGATTATTATTGTGCACAAGTTACCAAATCAGCTGTTATTTAAAAGTTCAAAACAAACCAAAAAACCTGTAAAAACAGCAGATTAAAAACATGGCACGTAAACTGCTTTTACTAAAGCAAGATAGTAAATTATTTTTATCAACGGCGATAGAAACAATAGCTATACAAATTTGATTAAATAAACCTGCAACAATGGCGTTGTAGGGTAATGCTAAGCAAGAAGCTTACTGTTACATGAGCAATGGCGCTCACCAAAGTTCTACCTTTAGAGGTGGATGCTTGGTGGGCGTTTTTTTTTGGAATTTTTTTAACCATTTAACAATTTGAAAATTAACAATCACCAATAAGGAATAAAAATGAATTGGAAGAAACCAATCAGCTGCGCACTTAAAACCGTTTCATTAAGTATGGCCGTCGTACTTTCAGTATCTACTCTTGCCTATGGCGAAGCATTAGGTGAGCCAGAAAAAGAAGAGTTAAAGTTTGGCTTTATTAAACTAACCGATATGGCACCTATTGCCATTGCTTACGAAAATGGCTACTTCGAAGATGAAGGACTGTATGTCACGATTGAAGCACAAGCAAACTGGAAAGTATTACTTAACGGTGTTATTGATGGCTCGCTAGATGGTGCACATATGTTAGCAGGCCAACCTATTGCCGCTACTATGGGATACGGTACTAAAGCACACATTATCACGCCTTTCTCAATGGACTTAAACGGTAATGCTATTACGGTTTCTAACGATGTTTGGCAAAAAATGAAGCCCGGTATTCCAAAAATGGCCGATGGCAGGCCTGTGCACCCAATCAAAGCTGACTCACTCAAACCTATTGTTGAGCAGCTAAAGGATGAAGGTAAGCCATTTAAAATGGGCATGGTATTCCCAGTGTCTACGCATAATTATGAGTTACGTTACTGGTTAGCGGCTGGCGGCATACACCCTGGTTTTTATGCGCCTCATAAAGGTGATACATCCGGTCAAATAGATGCTGATGCATTATTATCAGTTACCCCGCCGCCTCAAATGCCTTCAACCATGGAAGCTGGTACTATTCACGGTTACTGTGTAGGCGAACCATGGAACCAACAAGCGGTATTTAAAAACATTGGAGTACCTGTTGTTACCGACTATGAAATTTGGAAAGACAACCCAGAAAAAGTCTTTGGTATCACCGCGAAATTTGCCGAAAAATACCCTAATACTACGATTCGCCTAACACGTGCGCTTATTCGCGCAGCTAAATGGTTAGACGACAACAATAATGCTAACCGTCCTGCAGCAGTAAAAATATTATCGCAATCTAATTATGTCGGTGCTGATTACGACGTTATTGCTAACTCAATGACAGGTACTTTTGAATATGAAAAAGGCGACAAACGCGCCGTGCCTGATTTCAACGTATTCTTTCGATATAACGCTACTTACCCGTATTACTCAGATGCCATTTGGTACTTAACGCAAATGCGTCGCTGGGGACAAATTTCAGACGATAAAAGTGACCAATGGTACAAAGATCTAGCTGCAAAAGTTTATCGTCCAGATATCTACGCTAAAGCTGCAAAATCGTTAATAGCAGATAAAACAATTTCCGCTAATGAGTTTCCTGATTTTGCTAAGGAAACGGGTTTCAAAGCACCTCAACAGCATTTTATCGACGACATCATATATGACGGTAATCAACCAAATGCTTATTTACAAAAGTTTAAAATTGGTTTGAAAAAAGGTGAAAAACTTTAAGGCACTGACAGCAACTTTAACCGAGTTGCTATCACCATCAATACAAGTCCATTAAGTTAGCAATAAAGGAATTTAAAATGAGCTTAACAGCAGTAAAAATCAACAGTCCAACGATTACTGAGCGGTTAGTAAAAACAGTGAAAAACATCCTAAACAAAGTCACTGATTTGATGTTATTACCCGTAGTGGGCATCACCATCTTTTTGTTTTTCTGGTCGATTACCGCACAAAGTATTCACACATCTTTGGGTGAATTTCCTGGCCCGAGTGCTGTTGTTGAGCAATTTTCTTCTTTGTATGACGAACATATCACAGAGCGAGAAAAAGCCGAGGCTTTTTACCAACGCCAAGAAAAGCGTAACGCAGCTAAATTGGCTAAAAATCCAGACTATGTTGTTAAAACTAGAGCATATACGGGTAAAGAAACCTTTTTAGATCAAATTATCACTAGCTTGGTGACGGTAACCGCCGGTTTTTTGTTTGCCGTAATTATTGCTATCCCTTTAGGCATTTGGATGGGATTGAGTAAGCGGTTAAATTCAGCTTTCAACCCTATTGTGCAAATATTTAAACCTGTGTCTCCACTGGCTTGGTTACCGTTAGTCACTATGGTGGTTAGTGCTCTTTATGTGTCGGACGACCCCATGGTGTCAAAATCATTCTTAACGTCAATGATCACCGTCAGCTTATGTAGTTTATGGCCAATGGTTATCAATACCTCTATTGGTGTATCAACTATCGATAGTGATTTATTAAATGTCAGTAAAGTATTGCGCTTACCAACACTGACACATATTCAAAAAATAGTACTGCCCGCTTCAATCCCGATGATTTTTACCGGTATGCGCTTATCATTCGGCGTTGCTTGGATGGTACTGATTGCTGCAGAAATGCTCGCTCAGAACCCTGGCTTAGGCAAGTTCGTTTGGGATGAATTTCAAAATGGTAGCTCAGATTCACTAGCCAGAATAATGGCTGCGGTTATTGTCATTGGTTTTATCGGCTTTTTATTAGACCGAGTAATGCTGAACATACAACAAAAAGTCTCTTGGGATAAATCAAGTTAATAGTTTTAAGGAAAATATTATGAACACAATGAATACAGCCAGTGCAGAAGCAATAGTCAATTCACCAGAACAAGCATTTTTAAATATCAGCCAAATTGATATGGTTTTTCCAACGGCAACTGGTGGCTTTACCGCGCTAAAAGAAGTGGATTTACAAATTAAAAAGGGCGAGTTTATCTCACTTATTGGTCATTCCGGTTGTGGTAAATCGACCGTACTTAACATTGTTGCTGGCTTACACCAAGCAACAACGGGCGGGGTATTATTAAAAAATAAAGAAGTGAATCAACCAGGTCCTGAACGAGCTGTTGTTTTTCAAAATCACTCTTTATTGCCATGGTTAACGTCATATCAAAATGTTGAATTGGCAGTAAAGCAAGTTTTCAACAAAACCATGTCAAAAGCTGAAATGAAAGATTGGATTGAATACAACTTAAAACTAGTACATATGGATCACGCGATGCATAAACGGCCTGATGAAATCTCAGGCGGTATGAAGCAACGAGTAGGTATTGCCCGCGCTCTAGCGATGCAACCCGAAGTTTTACTAATGGATGAACCTTTTGGTGCACTTGATGCGTTAACACGTGCCCATATGCAAGATTCGTTAATGGAAATTCAAAATGAGCTAAATAACACCGTCATCATGATCACTCATGATGTTGATGAAGCGGTTTTGCTTTCTGACCGTATTGTTATGATGACCAATGGTCCAGAAGCAACCATTGGTGAGATTCTTGATGTGAATCTTGAGCGCCCTCGCAGCCGATTGTCACTTGCTAAAGATGTCGAATATAACCGCCTTCGCTCTGAAGTCTTAACTTTCCTCTATGAAAAGCAGCGCAAGGTAGAGAATATTTCAGCAAAGAAATCCGTTACTACTATGACCGCTAAGCAGCAAGCCAATAGTTAACGGCGCACTAATAATTACTTAACTACCAATAGTTAACAATAACAACAAAACACTATTTAACTAACATTTATCATCAAGGAAATAATTTATGACGTTCAATAAAGTCGCTTTAACACTTTCAGCTATTTTAGCAGGAACTTTCTCTTCAGTTGCCATTGCGGATTCCATCACTGAAGCATTAACGAGCGGAACAACCACGGCAAACTTCAACTTACGTTATGAAACGGTGGCTCAGAACAATCTACTTAAAGATGCTGATGCCTTGACATTACGCTCACGGTTAACTTATGCCACAGGCAGCGTAGCGGGCTTTTCTTCATTAATAGAATTTGAAGACTCACGTAATGTGTTAGGTATTGATGATTACAATAATACCTTAGGTAAAAACCCCAGTTACTCGGTAATAGCCGACCCTGAAACCACTGAGCTTGACCAATTCTTTTTAAAATATCAACATGAAGCATTAGCAGTGAAGGTAGGCCGCCAAGTAATTACTATGGATAACCATAGATTTGTCGGGCATGTTGGTTGGCGCCAAGATAGACAAACATTTGATGGCTTAACATTTGATTATCAACCGGTTAAAAACTTAAGCCTACAGTATGGTTATATTACCAAGCGTAATAGAATTTTTGCCGAGGCAAAAGATATTGATGCTAAAGATCACCTAATCAATGCCTCATACAAAACACCCATAGGCAAAATTAGCGCTTATAGCTACTTGCTAGAAATGGATAATGACACTGAAAATGCTTTGGATACCTACGGATTTCGTTTCAATGGTTCATCAACTTTTGGCAAGCAAGAAGTTTCATACAACCTTGAATATGCCTCACAAGAATCAGATAGTGCAACAACGTCATTTCAGGCTGATTATATCTCTGCTGAAATTAGCACAGCTTTATCAGGCATTGGACTTAAAGCCGGTTATGAATTATTAGGCTCAGATGGTGTTATGTATGGTTTTTCAACCCCCTTAGCTACGTTGCACAAATTCAATGGTTGGTCAGATCAATTCTTAGCAACACCTAAACAAGGTTTAGCCGACTTATATGCCAGTATTGGCGGTAAACTTGCGGGTGGTAAATGGGCAGTCATTTATCATAAGTTTGATGCCGACGAAGCTTCTGCGCTTGTGGATGATTTAGGTTCAGAAATCAATGCGGTTTACAGTAAGAGTTTTACTAAAAACTACTCAGCTGGTATCAAGTTAGCTTCATATTCTGCTGGTGATTTAGCTGCAGGAAAAGTAGATACCGATAAAATTTGGCTATGGGCAACAGCTAAGTTTTAACACATAACAACACGAATAACTGTACAGGTAATAACTAAAGTTCTACTTTGACTACTGGCAATATTATGTCCTACCCAGTGGTTGTCAAGCCAACAAGGCGTTCGCATAATTGATGACTGGCTAAGGTACTTTGCAGTAGGACAGCGTTGGCTTTACCACTGCTAATATCAGTCAACCAGTCATCAATCACGTCATTAAAGCCTCTTGCATATAAGTAATTTACCGATCACCCATGCACGTATCATACTTGAGATGTTTTCCATTAGCCTCTTAACGGATGCTCTATTAAATTGAAACGAGTATTTTTTTCGCCATAAACATAAATACTACAATCTTCCCAGGTACTTGGTATTGTCCAAGTATTATTATTTTCAACCGTATACTGATGACGTTTATTAGCACAGCGAACATCAAGTGTATGCAGAGAGCCTTCAATATTACTTAGTGAGAATTCATTTCTCACTAAAGCTGTTGACCAATGATCGCTATCATCAAGATTAGCTGCAATGACGATATTCTTATCCCCTGAAATAGCATCATTAATTTGCGTTATGACCTTCTCTAGCTTGGTTATATAAGGCTTTGCTACTTCAAGTGCAGTTAATTTCTCATAAGTTTCATAGGCAGCTTGGTATTTTTGCAATTCAACTTCTAAAATAAAAACCTGATATAACACTGCCATTTGTTGTTCTTCGTTGCGAGTAACAGCATTAATGGCAGCTTTTGATAAATGGAATAAACGCTGTTCTTTATCACCTAAGTCTGCGGCATAGTCTGCCGCCAGTAAATGCATATAGTTGTTTTCGGATAGGTGCATGTACTTATTTTTCTTCATTAAGGTTAATAACCGTTCAACTTCTTTATAATCTTTATTTTCAAGTGCTGCTATCGCTGATTTATATTTACTTCTAAATTTTTTATATACGCCAGTAGTGCCATTTTTATTCATTTTAAAGCTCATCTGCACGGTATTTACACACTGCTGGATTGGCTTACCATTGACTAACGCTGGTTTATACTGCCATTGTTTAACTGCTTTCTTAGCAGCTTTAGTCATATCTATGCTGCCAGAGCTATCTTTGACAATAACATCCTGTACCTTGCCCTCTTCATCAATAACAAAACTAAAAATTGCCCAGCCTTCACGGCGCTGTTTAGCTGCGTTAATTGGATATTTAGGAGAAATACGCATAATTGGCTCTGGAGCCGTAATGGTAGAAAGGTATTTAGCGACTGGGAGGCTTTCTTGCGCAAAGCAGAAATTAACAAATAATAGCGATGTAATTAAGGCAAAGCTTATAGGTAGGCGTTTCAAAGTAATTC
>Ga0114909_1000785_pt1 | contig 20661 bp, 16 predicted proteins | sample MalvireepMed_906_FD_87290 | JGI IMG/M metagenome (GOLD analysis project Ga0114909, IMG submission 87290) | Marine viral communities from the Global Malaspina Expedition - Malaspina viral metaG DeepMed_906 | ecosystem: Environmental > Aquatic > Marine > Oceanic | place: Mediterranean Sea...
AGCTAATGTCGGCTTATGGCTATAAGTGATCATTCAGTACATAGCTTAGGAGGTTTTAAATTTTCTTATTTTTTGTGACGTTTTTATAGTTTTCTCACGAATTTAAGCGTAAATTTTTCAATCGATTTAACTCAATCTAGCTACAGCCAAGAAAATCCTGAACGAGAACTCTCATTATTCATGAAGAATCACACTTTTGGGGTTAGTCGTTAATTCATCGCGAGTATTTTGTAACAAACTTGCACTTAGTTCGACTAAACTATGTATCGAGCTTGGTAATTGCTCTATATCGATAGCATCAATAAGATTTTTTACCTCCAAGCCAAGCTCTGTATCTCCCTCTATTTTGAGGCGGCGTTGAAAAAATAATGTGTCAGGGTCTTGCTTTCGACCAGCAATCAGCAGTAAATCATCGCCAGTTGCACTAAAACTAACATCTTCGATGTTTTGTTTTGCTTTCAATGATGACCCGTCTGGTTTCATGATGAGTTGATTCTCTTCAAAACTTAACCACCAGTTAAGTTCCAAATCCGTTACCGCTATTTTTAACCACTTCCCTTGCAAAAATTCAAAATCACCGTCTTCAATAGCTTCGCGAAAAACAGAATGTAATGCTGGTAATAGCAATGATTTTTGAGCTGAAAATGGTAATAAGCGCAAACTAGGACGCAAAATATTCGGCATTAGCTCAATAAGATTAGCGCGTAATTTTAACGGTAACTTTTGCTCTAGAGAATATATCGTTTGTGAAATTTTATTTAACGAAGTATTACCAAGGAATAAGCCACTAGGAGTATTGTTAATGGGAGAGGGAAGATTGAACACGAAAATAACCTTAATAAGTAATTGTTAGCGAGTTGATTTTAGCAAGCAAAACAAAAATATTAATGGTACAGATCAAGTTTTCTTTAATACACATCAATAAAAACTATGAGTTATAGGCATAGACTGCTCGCAGTTTTGATTCTAATGAACGGAGTTTTTGTGGAGCTACTTTGTCCTGCAGGCAACTTACCTGCGTTAAAAACAGCGATAAATAATGGCGCTGATGCTGTCTATATCGGTATGAAAGATGATACTAATGCTCGCCACTTTGCAGGTTTGAATTTCAATGATGGTAAGTTAGCAAAAGCCGCTGATTATGTTCATCATCATGGTAAAAAATTACATGTTGCCATAAACACATTTGCGCATGCTGGCGGCGAAGAACGATGGAAGAATGCTGTCGATAATGCTGTCGAAATTGGCACCGATGCACTGATTATTGCTGATCTTGGTGTTCTAGATTATGCCGCAACAAAATATCCAGAAGTTGAGCGCCATGTATCAGTACAAGCTTCTACAACAAACCTAGAAGCGATTAAGTTTTTTAAAAATAATTTTGATGTCGCTCGGGTCGTTTTGCCAAGAGTATTGTCAGTACAGCAAGTAAGGCAATTGGCTAAGTCGAGTCCAGTACCTTTGGAAGTTTTTGCATTTGGTAGTCTTTGCATAATGGCTGAGGGACGCTGTTATTTGTCTTCTTATATGACAGGTGAATCACCTAATACAGTTGGCGCCTGTTCTCCTGCAAAATATGTTCGATGGCAGGAAACAGAAAAAGGTCTCGAATCACGATTAAATAACGTGTTAATAGACAGGTACCAACCCGATGAAAATGCGGGCTATCCAACGCTTTGTAAAGGTCGCTTTGAAGTCGATAATAATGTCTATCATGCACTTGAAGAACCCACCAGTTTAAACACTTTAGAATTGATACCTGATTTGGTGGCAATGGGCATAGTGTCAGTCAAAATTGAGGGCAGGCAACGAAGCCCAGCTTATGTGGAGCAAGTAGCAAAAACTTGGCGCACGGCATTAAACAGTTATCAAAATAATCCTGAAGGTTTTTCTGTTGAAGGCACTTGGATGCAGACTTTAGCTAACTTGTCTGAAGGCTCACAAACTACCCTAGGTGCGTATCACCGCAAGTGGCAATAAATACTTTATTGAGATCATCATATGAAATTTTCATTAGGGCCAAGTTTATTTTTCTGGCCAAAACAAGAAGTAGAAGACTTTTATCAACAAGCAAAAAGTAGTGATGCAGATATCATTTATTTAGGCGAAACTGTTTGTTCTAAAAGGCGAGAACTACGTGCTAAAGACTGGCTTGGTTTAGCACAAGACGTTGCCAGAGACACAGATAAGCAAGTGGTTGTTTCTACTATGACCTTATTAGAGTCTCCGGCTGAAATTCAGGTGTTAAAACGCTTGTGTGACAATGGTGAGTTTTTAGTTGAAGCCAATGATTTAAGTGCAGTGCAAATAATGCATGACCTAAAAATGCCTTTTGTTGCCGGTCCTGCTATTAATTGTTACAACCTCTCAACGTTGAAGGTTTTGATAAAACAGGGGATGAGTCGCTGGTTGATGCCCGTTGAACTAAGTGGTGATTGGTTAAAAACTTTGTTAGAGCAGGCGATAGATGAAAATGTCCGTCAGCTCTTTGAGTGTGAGGTATTTTCATGGGGATATTTGCCATTGGCATATTCTGCGCGATGTTTTACTGCGCGCTCTGAAGATAAAGCTAAAGATGACTGTCAATATTGTTGTATTAATTATCCGCAAGGCCGTCGAATGAATAGCCGTGAAGGTGAACAAGTTTTTGTGCTTAATGGTATTCAAACTATGTCAGGATACCAGTATAATCTTATTAACGAAGTGCCTGTTTTGGCTGATATGGGGGTTGATATTGCCCGTGTTAGTGCTGATAGTCATGAAGCTTTTAAACAGCTAAAGTTGTTTAGAGAGCAGTTACATAAACCCAAAAAACATACTTTAGATAGTGTAAGTGAGTGCAATGGCTTTTGGCATCAAATCGCCGGAATGTCTGTTGCCTAGCTCAATATAGTTGTCACTTAATGTGCACTTTCAGACAAGATAAACATCACCGAAGAGAAACATATGTTTACCCTAAATTTAGATCAAATGACTCAACAAGAATTCCTCGATGAATACTGGCAAAAAAAGCCCGTGATCATTCGTCAAGGCTTTAAAGACTTTATTGACCCTATTGAAGCTGAAGAGATGGCTGGTTTAGCGATGGAAGAAGAGGTAGAGTCACGCCTTGTTCATAAAAAAGACGGCAAATGGCAAGCGGCTTTTGGACCTTTTGAACGCTTTGATAATTTGGGTAGCGAGAATTGGTCTTTGGTCGTGCAAGCTCTTGACAACTTTTCAGAAGAAGCCGCTGAAATTGTGGAAGCCTTTCGTTTTCTTCCCCATTGGCGCTTAGATGATTTGATGGCAAGCTTTGCTACACCAGGCGGTAGTGTTGGCCCACATATCGATAATTATGATACTTTTATTTGCCAAGGTTCAGGTACGCGTCACTGGCGTGTCGGCAACATGGGTAAACATGTAGAATTTGCCGCCCATGAAGCCTTGCTTCATGTTGAAGCATTTGATGCCATTATCGATGAAGAACTTAATACCGGCGATATTCTTTATATACCACCAGGTTTTCCACATGAGGGCATAAGTATAGATACGTCGATGAGCTTTTCTGTTGGCTTTAGGGCTAACTCTGCAGTGAGCTTATTAAGCGCATTCGCCGATCATTTAATTGACCAAGAGCAAGGCACAGAATTATTGACTGACCCTAATAGGCAGGTGGTAAAACATTGTGGCGAAGTATCGAATGCAGATTACGCCAGCATTAAACAGCAATTGCAAAACTTGCTCAATGATGATGCTAGTTTTAAATCGTTCACTGGAAATTTCTTAACTAATGCAAAACATGATTTAGACATCATGTTACCAGACGAACCTTTTACTCATGAAGAAGTTGAGCAACTACTGACTACTCATGCTGTTAAGCGCTTAGGTGGTTTAAGAGCGTTTTATTTTGAAGATACACTAAGTGATGGTATTTGCTATATTAATGGCGATGATGAACGTTTTGACCCTGAGGTTGCACCAGCAGTACAACTCTTGTGTGATCAGGTGACTGTGCAACCTAAAGAGTTAGCGCTTTGGTGTCAGCATAGTTCTTTTATTGCGCTTATGGCCGACTTATTAAATCAAGGATATTGGTTTTTGGCTGAAAGTGACTAAATAGTTGCTTGTCGTCAAGGGCAAGATACTGTCTTCTGATTAAAGCCTAGTTCAGTTTACTGAATTAGGTTTTTTTATACCTATGATTTCGCATTCTCTGTATTATCTGCCCTAACAGCAACAGTCATAAATTTATGAGTTAACACTTGCTTGCTTGTTTTTGAATAGGGATAATAACGACTTTATTTCCCCTCGTTACCCAATAAACTTTCCTTATGCGTCTTGATAAATTTATTTGTAAGAGTACAGAGCTTAGTCGAACAGAAGCCAAAAAACTGCTGAAAAGTGGTGAAGTTAGAGTAAATGGTGAGGTAGCTAAAAAACCTGATATGCAGGTGCATGAAAACAATACTATTACCATTGATGGCAATGAGTTAACGGCTCGTAATTCGCGTTATTTTATTTTACATAAAGTGGCTGACAGCATTTGTTCTAATGTTGATGAAGTTTACCCGTCAGTACTTAATTTTATTGATGTTGATAAGGCATTTGATTTGCATATTGCTGGTCGTTTAGATGCAGATACGACTGGTTTAGTACTGATAACTGATGACGGTCGCTGGTCTCATAATGTAATTTCACCGAAAAAGCATTGTCAAAAAACTTACCGAGTGTGGCTGCGAAATGCTATTGATGATGAAAAATTAATTTCCCTGATTGAACACTTTAAAGTGGGGGTTCAATTACAAGGGGAGAGTTCCTTAACACGACCAGCGATATTGGCTTTGGTTAGCCAAGAAGAAGTTGAAGTGGAGGAAGACTACCGCCATGAGGTGCTATTAACGATTACTGAAGGAAAGTATCACCAAGTGAAACGCATGTTTGCAGCCGTTGGTAACCGAGTCGTCGGTCTACACCGTGAGCAAATAGGTGATATAAAGCTCGGCGATTTAGCGCCAGGTGAGTGGCGCAGTTTAACCGAAGCAGAAATAGCTCTATTTAGCTAATCTTACTTAAGCGCTAACTTTTAAATATTAACTTTAAAGCATTAACTCTTAAGGACTAACCACTTAGTTTTTGATAAACCAAATAAGCGGCCACTAAGTCGCTAATTGCGGTACCTACTGATTTAAATAGCGTTATTTCATCATTGTTTTTACGTAATAGTTCTGGCTTTTTGCAGATATCGGCTAACTCACCAATAATTTCTGTACTGTTGAAAACCCCTTCTTCGATAGGGATAAGTAATTCTCCAGCCTCATTTAGGGTATTCGTCAGGCTATCAACATAGACGCTGGCTCTTTGCACTGTGTCACTATCACATTCTCTAGCGTCAACCATGTGGTTGCCTAAACAATCAACGTGGCAACCTTTTGCTAACCATTTACCGTTAAATAATGGCGTTTTAGCGCCTGTAGCGCAGCAAATGATATCCACATGAGGGACTTCTTGCTCAACCTCTAAACTGGTATGAAAGCTTATGTTTGGGTAATGCTTAGAGAATTCAACAATTAGAGCATTAACCTTATCTGCACAGCGACCCCAGATGGTTACTTGTTTGATATCACGCACGCTAATGTGTGCATGTAATAAATAAGAGGCTAAATTTCCGGTACCAAATAGCATTAAATGACGGCTATCCTCACGTGACAATAACTGGCTAGCAAGTGCTGAGATAGCGGCAGTACGCCAATAAGTAACACTTGTACCGTCAACTAAAGCCAGTGGTTCGCCTGTTTTACGACGAAACAGCATTATTTTTGAAAAAAGGCCTGGTAAGTCATGCTTCGCAGCATTATCCGGAAAGTAAGTGAAAGCTTTATTGCCAATGACTTCATCATTCCATGATGGTAATAAAGCAAAAGCATCATGGTTGCTCTGATTTTCAGGATCAAGCGCATGCACTTGACGCTGAGGCATATGAAAAGGTTTGCTAAAACTGTCTTTTAATAATGGAATGAGCTCTTTAAAGTTTAATTGTTGCTGTACTTGTTCGGTATTAATAATTTTCATTGGATTCTCATTGTTCTAAGCCTATGCTCAACTCTATGTTTTATGGTGATTTAACTAAGTACTCGTCACTTAGCTAAAGAATAGTTAGATCTTTTGGTGCCTGAGTAATTATTTTTAAACCTTTCTCAGTTAACACCACATCATCTTCGATGCGAATGCCACCCCAGCCAGGGATATAGATACCCGGTTCAATGGTTATCACGCAGCCTTTTTCGATAGTGGTGTTACAGGCAGGGCCAAGAAACGGAATTTCATGCAGTTGCAAACCTACACCGTGACCTAAACCTTCACCGGCATATTTTTCGTATTCACTGTTTAATAATACGTTTGCCGATTGCTGGTAAAGCTGTTTGCCTGTAACACCTACCTCAATTGCATCTAGGGCTGATTGCTGGGCTTGTTGCACCAACTTGTAGATACGCTTTTGTTGTGCACTTGCTTCAGCAAAAATATAGGTTCGAGTCATATCTGAACGGTAACCGTTCACTACAGCACCAAAATCTATCAAGATAAGATCACCTTTTGTCAACGCTCGGTCAGACGGAATCCCGTGGGGTAGAGCACTTCGTTCACCAAAGAGTAATATAGTGGCGAAAGACAGCTCTTCGGAGCCGAGTTTAGCCATTTGATAGTCTAATTCAGTAGCTAGCTCGCGTTCAGTGATGCCTTCTTTAACTAAAGGGAGGATATTAGCAAGTGCTTGATCGGCTATCTTAGCAGCCTGACAAATTGACTGTATCTCATCAGCGGACTTTATCGTGCGAAGCTTTTCAACACCACCTGCTATTGCATTGATATGATTGATACAAGGCAGTTTATTAATGTCTCTTGCCATTTCCTGCCACTGCTCAACATCAATATGCTGACTTTCAAAATATAAATTTTGACTCTGGGCTTGCTGTAATAGTTGGCAAATTAATGCGTTTAAACTTTGATTGGCGCGGTCACGGCAAATGACTTCAAATTCGATTGCTTCGTTTTTTGCTTGTTCAACATAACGGTAATCGGTGAGCAAGTAATTTACGTCATCGGTCAGTAGTACAGTCGCAGCATGTCCTGAAAAACCAGATAAATAACGAATGTTAATATCGCTAAAAACTAACATTGCGCTGGGCGTTTTAGTTAAAAATTTCTGCCTTAATTGTTCAACGTTTTTCATCATTACCTCTACCTAAGCAAAAAGCCATTTTTTAGTGGGTCAGCCTGATTAATTAGCCATTGCGCTTTGCCTGAAATAAAGGCATTACCAGTCACTTGAGGCACAACAGCTTCAAAGTCAGCGAAGTTAACTTTTTCAATAGCTTGCACCGTAAAAGGACTGGCTAAAATACTTTCAATGACAATACTTTGCTTTAATTCAATTTGTTTTTTAGCTACATGCAAGGCTATTCTGCCACTAACACCGCTGCCCGTGGGACTTCTGTCTAGCTCGCCATCAGCAAAAATGCAGACATTACGGCTGTGGACATTTTCATTGGGTGAATCATCAATAAAAATAACGCCGTATAGAAAGCCTAAGTCTTCTTCTATTGGGTGCTCAATTGCCATAACGTCACTAATGGCAGCTTTTATTCTTTTGCCATAATCTATTAATTTATCTTGATGTGCTGGTGTTAACTGCAGTTGTAGCGATGCTGCTTGTATATAAGCATAAAAAGCGCCGCCAAAAGCTACATCAAACTTTACCTTGCCTATACCTTTGACCTCAATGCTTTGGTCCATCGCCAAAACAAAGGAAGGCACACAATTAAAAGTAACCTTAGTTATGATATTTTTGTCTGCATAAGCTTGGGCATGAATCTGTCCACAAGGTACATCAATAACGACTTTTGTTAGCTCTCCAGTTTGCTCAACAACTCCGGATTCAACCGCACATTTTGTTAAGGCAATAACCGCATGGCCGCACATGGTGCTATATCCTTCATTATGAATAAAAATAGCGCCAAAGTGGCTATCTTCTCGTTCAGCCTCAGTGATAATAGCGCCATACATATCCGCATGACCACGAGGTTCAAACATCAATGCTTGACGTAAATCATCATGATTTTGTTGGCAATCACGCCTTTTTGCTAAAATGGACTCACCATTGAGCCTAGGGAAGCCACTGGTAATAATTCGTAATGGCTCACCACCTGTATGGCACTCAAGAGTGCTGATACTGATAAAGTCCTCTTGCTTTGTATTAACCTGCCATTGCTGAAATTTTTTCGCAGCATTTGTTACGTTAGTTGTCATTCTTAAACGCCTTGTTCTGTTTGTAAGTGTGGCTGACTCTGTTGACCATTATGCTGCAGCTTTTGTTGTTCAAGCTCGGCCACAAAATAGCGATTGAAAACATATAGTGCTACGCAAGTCATAAAGCCTAATAAAGCGATAATGCTCCACATCATCATCGGATTATTTAATGTCACCGCAATAGACTGATATAACCAACCCGATAATAAGCCGCCAAATAAATTACCGAGTGCCATCGAAATGAAGTAATACCCCATAAACATGGCAGTTTTGTCTTTTGGCGCGAATGAGGCCACGTATTCTTGGCTCTTGGGTACAGCAGTCATCTCGCCAACCGCAAAAATAACCACGGAGCTGGCAATTAATAAACCACCTAAAATGAAACCATGAGCAAAACCTTGCATTATTATTGATAGAGTAATAATGGCTGTGCCAACAATAAGTGTTGGTAGTGGTTTAAATTTATCAATAAAACGGCTGATGACAACTTGGAATAAAATTATCATCAAAAAATCTATACTCAAGATGGTCGCTGGATTCATCTGACGATACTTTTCAGCCCAAAGTAAGGAGAATTGTTGACCTAGTTGCTGAGCAGATTCTGGTTGTTGACTTAATAATAGAAAGCTCTCGGTAAGCTCTTTTTGTGGCACCCGTATATCTAGGGCCGCCAACGTACTAACTATCTCGTTGATGCTTGCCTGGCTTTTTAAGAGATCTATCTGAGAAAACTTCTCGCTTAAACGTACTATTTCACTAGTTAAGGTTTCAGTGTTTATTGCAGTAAGAAGCTCGTGCAGCCATGGGCTAGTAGAGTGCAGTAAGTGTACTAAGTCGGAACTATCGACAAAGTCACGTACGTAGACAGGTAAAGTGATAAAAATTTGTAAGTAAACAGTCCAAAACCCCGTTAAGATAAGTAAATAAACCATAAAAGGTTTGTTACCTATTTTCATTTTTTCTAGGTACCAAGGTATAGGAGTGTTGATGGTAGAGCTTTTTCTTTCCTTCTCTTTGTTTCTAACGAGAAAATCCCAAATAAAAGCCGAAGCAATAAGCACAACAGCGATAATGACGGTATCTTTACCACTATTAATAAAACCTGCGTAAAAAGTTACCAATAATATCAACAGCGGTACTATAAATAGCGCTAAACGACCATTACCTAAAACTTGCTGCATTTCATGGAAGACTTGCTTTAACGTTTTTTGCTTGGTAATAACCTTGGGATCTTTATAGAAAAATAATGCTGGAATAAAGTTAATTGAAATCCAAATTGCAGCGAAAGTAAATACATATTGCCAGCCATAATTTTTTTGAATGATTGGCGCTAAAACGGGCCCTAAAAATCCGCCTATATTAACCATCATGTAAAAAATGCCAAAGCCTAAACCTCGGTTGGAGTCATCCGTGGTTCTACCAATGGTAGCGATCACTACCGGTTTGAAAATACCTGCACCAAGAGCGATAAGCATAAATATACTCATAAAGCTGGCTAAGTCTGTGGCGTAACCTAAAAAGTAATAACTTGGCGCCATCAAGCAAAAAGATAATAAGAACATCTTTTTGTAACCAAAGCTATCAGCCAACGCGCCTGAGATTACCGGAAAAATATAAAGAAAAAAGGGCACTACCCCCATAATTAAGCCACGTTCAGTATTCCCTAACCCTAAGCCTCCTTGAGTCGATGGCGTCATGATATAACTAGCGAGTAGGGTGTACATGCCATACCAAGCAAGACGTTCAAATATCTCCATGGTATTGGCAACGTAAAAAGCGGACTGAAATGGTGAACGTTGTAATTGACTCATATTATTATCTTTATAAAGTTGTTATAAACGCAGGAGGAATTATTGTATACAATATATTTGCATTTGCAAGCGAGAGTTTTCAACAGCGATATTACAGGTAATGAAGTCAGCAATATTTTGCTATTTGAAATTTTAGATAGTCGGCTTAACTATGGGCAGTTGCGTAGCAGTTTATCTGCTTACTTGTGTTGTAGAGTGGAAATTATAGCTTTGTTCTGTATAGAGTTGCTTAACCTTATTTGTTTAAGCAACTCGGCATTTAATCATGCTGATGCGACAGGCTCTAGGGCTTAGGCTCTAGTGCCACAGTAGGTTTTTATAATACTACTTAGGGTTAAGTTGATTAAATTTTTCTAATTGTTCTGGTGTCGCGGGTAATTGATGTTTTTCTTTCCACTCACTGTAAGACATGCCATAGACTTGCTCACGGGCTGTATCTATATCTACTGCGACGCCAAGTTTTTCAGCTTCAGCCACAGTCCATTTGCTAAAGCAATTACGGCAAAAGCCTGCAAGGTTCATTAACTCTATGTTTTGGACATCCTTACGATTATCTAAGTGTGCCAATAAACGGCGAAAAACTGCAGCTTGAATTTCTATCTCTTTATCCATTTTATTACCTTATTAATGTGTTTCTATATCTGTTAACTTATGTTTTTCGTTAGAGTTTAGCATTTAGTTATCTAATTGCTTGTGTTACGGCTTCATCATCGGCTTTACTCGGATCGAAACGCCTTATTTGTACTACCATACCAATATAAGGGTGGTCAAAATAATGTACCTCACCACTAATAACTCGACGGTTTTGGCTGAAATTGATCGCTTTAAAAGCTTTTTGAGGTTTTGTAATTTTATCTGAATTACTATTCATAGCTTCACTGACAATATTTAAATCAGCAGTAATGTATAAGTAATGATCTAAATGCACTTTAAAAAAACCATCAAGTAACCAGGGTTGTATTGGTTGAGTCGGCAGCTCAATGTTGCTTAAACTTACAGGGTCGTCAACTTCAGCTGTTAAGCTAGTCTCATTATTAGTTTTACTGCTGGCATTAGCCAAAAATTGCTCAACACCTAGCTCATTTAAGCTATCGTCATCAATGAGTGCAAGTTGTTCAAAGATTGCCTTTAATTGCTCTATTTGTTGTTGAGCAAGTGTTAGTCGTTGTGGTGCGGATACAGCTGTTTGTTCAACTGCTGAATTTGTCTGCTTTATCCCTTGTAAATCTAATTGATCTTCATCTTTAGAATTAGTCTCTATGGCACCTGATTCTTCAGTAAGCGTTAATAAGGCTTGTTGCTCAACAAGTTGCTGAGCTTCAAGTGTCGCTTGCGTTTGAGCATGTTCGTTAAGAGCGTGCTGATAAGTTTGCTCAAGGTGCTCACCTGCAAAGATTTTTAAAGGTACCGCCTTTTTACGAGTAATGCCTATTTGTCGCCAACCTAAATGTAGGAGAGGTCTAAAATTTTTGCTCCACTTTAACCGAGTGATAACATCTTTTAATAATAATGAATCTTTGCTGATCAAATAAGGTTCGCTATCACTTCTTAAACCGCTGGCCTTGATAGTCGTTGGCACTTTGTCCACAGGAAATGAATCAGCTAAGAAGGTGCTTGTTGGCAAATCATCGCTAGTGCCATTTACTTTAGCGTTAGCTTGTTGTGCAATCCGTTCACTAACACGGCAAAGTTCTCTCTTTGGAAAATAAGGGTAGTTAGGTGACTCAATAAACTGTATCTCCGCGAACTCTTGTTCAGCAGCATTTAATAAAATAACTTGCTGCTCAGTTAAGCCTTTCAATACTTCTTCATCAATTGTTTCAGTAGCGAGTGAGAATTCGGTATCAGTCACAATCGATGCGGTTTTATTTATTTCATCACTATTGTTTAACGTTTGATTTACATTGCTTACCTCAAGATTTTGCTCACTTATTTCATAAGGATTAACTTCATTCGAATTAAGCTTATTCGAATTTATCTCAGTTGAATATTCAGCATTATGTTGAGTGCTTTCAACGAGTGTATCAATAAGTTCTTCGTCTACGGATTGTTCTTCAATATCCGTTAAGCTCTTTAAAGGAATAAATGCTGTAGACTCATCAGTTTTAATTTCGGTCAGTGCAACAGGTTCACATTTCGCTAATTGCAGTTTTAATGAAGTGATATCAGGTTGCAGATAAGGCGTTAATAAATCAAAGTAGTTAGCATAACTTGGTAATTGAGCATGATCAGGAAATTGCTCTTTTAATAATTTTTTATCACCTAATTGTTCGAATAAGATCACTTCTACTTCAAACCAACGTGGTGCTTTATCTTTTGCGGATGTCGCCATAGCTATGGGGGCGGTGACCGCAGATAAACTCAGTGTGCCGAGAAAAGAAAGAAAAAGTAACTTAGATTTCATTCGCTATCCATTTTATTGTCAGGTTTGGCATTTATTCACTCGTTGTTTATTTGTTAATCTTTTAACTGAGTCTTAGCTAAGCGTTATTTAAGCCTTCGTTAATTCGTTCAATACATTGGTAACTAAAGTAAAACGAGCTTGAGCGTCATCATTCGCTTTTACAAACTTTAATTTATTGGCGCCAGCCATTTTGTAAACACTGGGCTGCTTTTGAATTAACCCTATAATTAGCATAGGGTCTACAGTGGTACTATCGCTAAATTCGATAGAGCCGCCCGCAGCACTTGCTTCAATACGTGATATGCCAATAGTTTGAGCTTTTAAGCGCAGTTTAGCAATATGTATTAGGTTTTTCGTCGACTGTGGCAATAAACCAAAACGGTCAATGAGCTCTACTTGTATATCATCTAAAGCACGTTTGTCTTTGCAACTGGCGATGCGTTTATACAAGCTTAAGCGAAGACTAACATCAAAGATATAATCATCAGGTAGTAGTGCTGCGACGCGTAACTCAATCTCGGTTTGTGCTGACATCACTTGGTTAAGTGATAACTGCTTGCCTTCTTTTAACGAGGCTACCGCTTGGTCAAGCATTTCCATGTACAAACTAAAACCAACTTGGCTCATTGAGCCGCTTTGATCTTCCCCTAATAATTCACCAGCACCACGAATCTCTAAATCATGAGTTGCTAAGGTAAAACCTGCACCTAAATCTTCTAGTGACGCAATGGCGTCAAGGCGTTTTTTGGCATCCTTGGTTATACGCTTTTCATGCGGGGTTAATAAATAAGCATAAGCTTGATGGTGAGAACGACCTACGCGGCCACGCAGTTGATGCAGTTGGGCTAGCCCTAAATGATCGGCTCTATCCATAATAATTGTATTGGCGCTTGGTACATCAATACCTGTTTCAATGATAGTGGTGCAAACAACAACATTAAAACGTTGATGGTAGAAATCACTCATAATGCGTTCAAGTTCTCGCTCACGCATTTGACCATGCGCGGTGACTACTCTTGCTTCAGGCACCAGAGCTTGAATATCTGCAGCGGTTTTATCTATCGTATCGACATGATTATGTAGAAAGTAGACTTGTCCACCACGCAAAGTTTCCCGCAAAATGGCTTCGCGAATAAGGGCTTCATCACGTTGCCTAACAAAGGTTTTTACCGCTAAACGCTTAGCCGGTGGTGTGGCAATAATAGATAAATCACGCATACCACCCATTGCCATATTTAAGGTACGGGGAATTGGAGTCGCGGTTAGGGTAAGGATATCAACATTACTGCGTAGTTGTTTTATCTTCTCTTTCTGTTTAACACCAAATCTGTGCTCTTCATCAACGACTAATAAACCTAAATCATGATATTTAATGCTATTTTGCAATAACTTGTGTGTACCAATTAAAATGTCGACTTGACCAGACTCAACTCTCGTGATGACTTCTTTTTGCTCTTTAGCGGTTTTAAAGCGTGATAAAACTTCAATAGAAACCGGCCAATTAGCAAATCTATCTCGAAAATTTTCATAATGCTGCTGGGCAAGTAGTGTAGTCGGTACTAAAATGGCAACTTGTTTACCGTCATTTACCGCAACAAAAGCGGCACGCATGGCAACTTCGGTTTTACCAAAACCAACGTCACCACAAACCAGTCTATCCATAGTTTTATGCGATAGCATGTCACTTACAACCGCGTTTATCGCTTGTTTCTGATCAAAAGTTTCTTCAAAGCCAAAGCTATCACTGAAAGCTTGGTAATCTTGTTTGTCGCGTTTAAAAGTATGACCGTGGTTGCTGGCGCGTTTCGCGTAAATATCGAGTAACTCAGCCGCTACATCACGCACTTTCTCAGCAGCTTTTTGCTTGGCTTTGCTCCAAGTATCGTTACCCAGTTTATGTAAAGGAGCATGTTCACTATCAGCGCCTGAATAGCGGCCAATAAGGTGAAGTGAGGCTACGGGCACATAAAGCTTGGCTTCGCTGGCATAACTTAACACTAAAAATTCAGTGGTGATGCCACCATTCTCGATAGTTTGCAGACCTTGATAGCGACCAATACCATGCTCTATATGTACTACGGCTTGGCCTATGCTTAATTCGGCAAGGTTTTTAAATAATGCATCTGCTTGCAAGTCTTGCGCTTTGGTTCTCCGCCGGGCTTGCGAAACATGGTCACCCAGTAACTCAGCTTCAGTCACTAATGCAATTGCATTTTTTTGACTAGCGCCTTTGACTTGAAAAGCAAAACCTTGGCTTAAACTATTAACCGTAATGCCTAAGCTATCAGGAGCATCAATAAAGTCATCAATACTGGCAAACTGGGCCACTTTAATATTATCGCGCTCTAATAACTCTAAAACACTTTCTCTGCGACCTTGGCTTTGAGCAATAAAAAGTATTTTATTGGGTGTTTCTTTATTTTTTATGTAATCATTTATTAGCTCAAAGGGTTGTTTTAACTTATGGTTAATCGTTAAATCCGGTAGAGCGTTAACATCAAACACAATATCACTTGTTTTAGTGTTTTCTTCATCGAGTACTACTGTGCTGATTGCTTCTTTGATGGTAATACGGTCAAAGGGCTTTAATGCACTATAAAGCTGATCACTATTTAAAAATAGCTGCTCAGGTGGCAGTAATGGCCTGGTTGGATCATAACGGCGATTTTCATAACGATAATTGATGTCTAACCAATACTGATTTAAAGCTTTGTCTAAATCACCACTGACTACAGTTAAGGTATTTTCAGTTAAGTAGTCGCATAGGGTATTGGTGGTGCTTTTCTGTTCACTACCGTCGCTAGTTGCATTCGAAGCAAAGAAAAGCGGCAAATAGTACTCAATACCTGCAGGTAAAATTCCATTACTTACTTGATGATAAATAGATTCTTTATCGATGTTGCCGCTAAATTGTTCGCGGTATTGACTGCGAAATAAGCTTATGCCAGCTTCATCAATAGGAAATTCATGAGCAGGTAGTAAATTAATACTGTCTATTTTATCTTTTGAACGCTGATTTTCAGGATCAAATAACCTTATCTCATCAATTTCATCATCAAAAAAATCTAAGCGAAAAGGCATCTTGCTGCCCATTGGAAATAAATCGAGAATAGCACCACGGGCAGAGAACTCACCATGTTCCATTACTTGCTCAACGCTACGGTAGCCATTAGCTTCAAGAGATTGACGCATTTGGTGTAAATCTTTCTTGTCACCCTTTTGAATAACTAAACTATTGGCTTCAATGTATTGTTTAGGGGCAAGTTTTTGTACCAAAGTTGTTACTGGTACTATGATTATGCCTTTTTGCATGCGTGATAATTGATAAAGCGTCGCTAATCGTTGAGAAATAATGTCTTGGTGAGGCGAGAAGTTATCGTATGGCAATGTTTCCCAATCAGGAAACAAGAAGATATCAATATTTGCATGTGTTTCTTCATTTGTACTTGCGTTTTCTGCTTTAGCTAAACTTAGTAACTCCTGCTCGATGCGTAATGCTGATGGCGTATCATGAGTAATTAATAACACCGGTGTTTCAGCAACTTTCGCCCCTTGATATAGCGCCACGCTACTGGCACTACCATAAAGATTATGCCAATTTTTTTTATCGGAATTTTTACCGCGTCGCTTCGCTAATATAGGGGTTAACAGCTTACTTGATTTACTCATGACTACCTTAAAGGGATAACAGACTACAAAAAATATTTTCCACTATTCTAATTAAGCTATAGATAAATCGCTAGTGATATGTGGCTATTGACTGTTTTAGTTTGTTTTTTCGGCTCGTTAGTCATTATTGGTAATTGTTTAACGATAACGCTTAATGTATAGTATTGATAATGAGAATTATTATCAATAAGGTTTTGCTTTGAACTTTACCTACTTCGATATACAAACAACGGCTATTAACAGTATTCGTCAAAAAGTACGCTATGCAGAGGATGAAGATAATCCACAACTGCTATCTTTTTGGCTGCTTGCAGAGCAGACACTTTTTACTGGCAGTGTAACATGCGCTGATGAGGATGCTCGCTGGCAGATGCATCAAGGACAATTCCGGCTATTGTTAGATGTTATTTGCGATAACTTGTTACCAGAACATTGGCGTCAACTTTGTTTAGATAATATCTATCGCCCTTTAACCGATTTAAATCGACTTAGTCAATGTGACACAAGTAAAGATCGCTTGAGACATTTGTGGCTTGAGTTAAACATTACCAGCCAATATTTTAATTGTTAGCAGTATTTTTTACTGCTGTACAGGGCATATATTCAAGGAGTATTTCATGAAAACAAGATTCGAAAAAGACAGTATGGGTGAACTTGCTGTACCCGCGGAAGCATTTTATGGCGCGCAAACTCAAAGGGCGGTCAATAACTTTCCTATCAGTGGCCAAAGTATGCCAGAAGAGTTCATCCGTGCACTGCTTATGGTAAAAGCTGCAGCTGCGTCGGCCAATATAAAGTTAGGCTTGATATCTAAAGATATTGGTCAGGCTATTATAGCCGCAGTACACGACTTATTAGATTCTGTTGATTTAATGCAACATTTCCCTGTTGATGTTTTTCAAACGGGCTCAGGAACTAGTTCTAACATGAATGCAAACGAAGTGATTGCGACGTTAGCTAGTCTAAAAATACCTGAGCTAGTAAGTCCGAATGATCATGTAAACTTTGGGCAAAGCAGTAATGATGTTATTCCAAGTACTATTCATATAAGTGCTGCGCTTGGCATTGAAAAGCAGTTATTACCAGCATTAGAACAACTACAGCAAACTATTGAAGTGAAGGCACAAGATCTTGATTGTTATGTTAAAACAGGACGCACTCATTTAATGGATGCCATGCCAGTTCGCTTTAGTCAAAGCCTGATTAGTTGGGCTAGTCAAATTGAGCAAAATATAAATTTAATTCGTAATATTCAGCCCAAGTTACAATTGCTTGCGCAAGGCGGTACCGCGGTAGGGACAGGTATTAATGCCCATGCTGATTTTGCTGATGAGTTTGCTCGGCAGTTGAGTTTAAATACTGGGTTAAGCTTTAAAGCGGCAGATAACTTTTTTGCTCTTATTGGTACACAAGATACGGCTGTTGCTTTATCTGCGCAGTTAAAAAGTGTCGCTGTTTCATTCATGAAAATTGCCAATGACCTACGTTGGATGAATTCTGGGCCACTTGCTGGCTTAGGAGAGATAGAGCTTGAAGCATTACAACCTGGCTCTTCTATTATGCCAGGCAAAGTCAATCCGGTTATACCTGAAGCGACAGCTATGGTTGCAGCGCAAGTTATTGGTAATGACAGTGCTATCACTATTGGCGGGCAGTCGGGAAACTTCGAATTGAATGTGATGTTACCCATGATTGCTAATAATTTACTTAACAGCATTAAGTTACTGAGCAATAGTGGTGTTTTACTCGCAGAAAAAGCTATTGCCAGCTTTACCGTACGTCCTGATAACTTAAATAAAGCTTTAGCAAGAAACCCTATTTTGGTGACTGCACTTAACCCAATCATTGGTTATGCCAAGGCCGCTGAAATTGCTAAATTAGCGTATAAGGAAAATAGAGCGGTTATTGATGTCGCTGCAGAAAATACTGATATATCACGTACTGAACTTGAAGTCTTATTAGAGCCAACGAAACTGACTTATGGTGGCTTGTAAATAAATGTGAAGTAATTGTTAATCATTTGAATATAACTTAAGATAATGACAGTTTTGTTGTTTACTTTGGCTTAAATTATAGGATAGAAATTTAAGCCAAAAGACGACTGAAGTTGGATCACATTAAAATGGAATAGTGAAGATGACGTCTGTTATTAAAAGTAGTGAAAGAAGTATAACAAGTAAAAAACCAGTATTGCTGTTAGCCATGGTGCTACCTCTCGCTGTGATGAGTGGTTGCGGTGGTGGCAGTGGTTCGGGTAGTACCAATAAAGTGACTGATCCACCTGTGGGTGATAGTGGACCTACTTGGGTACAAGATCAATTTCAGCCTTCAAGTAACTTTGTTGCTCAATGTGAAAGTCCTCGTACAGGCAGCAGCCCTATTACCAATATTGCTTATCCAGATAGAGCAGGCAGTGAATTGTTGGAAAAACATTGGCAACGCGCTTTTAATAATGAAACTTACCTTTGGTACAAAGAAGTTATTGATAAAGACCCGAAGAACTTTAGTTTAGTTGAATACTTTGATCAGCTTAAAACAACTGCAATTACCGACTCTGGTGCGCCTAAAGATCAATTTCACTGGATGGAGCCGACCAGTGGCGTTGAAGAACGTACTCAGTTAGGGGTTAGTTATGGTTATGGCATTAATTATGATCGACAAAGAAGTATTGCTCCCCCAAGAAGTTGGCAAGTTAAAAATGTTACACCCGATACGCAAGCTTTTGCTGCTGGCGTATCTCGTGGCTCGAAGTTGCTAGAAGTTGATGGTATTGATTTTGTTAATACCACTTCACAGAGTGAGTTAGATATTATTAATAATGCGATGTTTAGTCGTAATGAAGGGGAGAACCATACCTTTAAATTTGTCAGTATTAATAATGAAGAATATGAAGTTACCTTGCAAACGGCTGCTATTCAAGGTGTACCGTTACAATTAGCTAAAACTATAGACACGCCGCAAGGAAAAGTCGGTTACTTATTGTTGAACTCTTTCAACAACTCCACGGTAGAAAAAGATCTCTTTGACGAATTTACCTTGTTCTCAGCAAACCAAATTAGCGAATTGGTGGTTGATTTACGGTACAACGGTGGTGGATTTTTAGCACTGTCGTCGCAATTGGCTTATATGGTAGCGGGTAAAGACGCTACCAACGGCAAAATATATGAGAAAACGGTATACAACGACAAGATAGCAAGTGAGATTTTCCCATTTCTTGATACAACAATTGATTTAAGACGCTTAATTGGCGGTGATACTGTTATAGCAGAAAACCAGCCGTTGCCAAGTTTAGATCTTAATAGGGTTTATGTGCTAACCACAGGCTCTTCGTGTTCTGCGAGTGAATCATTTATTAATGCATTAATTGGTGTGGGTATTGAGGTCATTCAAATTGGTGAAACAACTTGTGGTAAACCATACGGCTTTGTAAGCCAAGATAATTGTGGCTCCACTTACTTCACTGTGCAGTTTAAAGGCGAAAATCATTTAGGTTTTGGTGATTATGCTGATGGCTTAGTACCAGCTAAGTTGCCGGAAGCGGGTAAGTTGTATCAAGTGCAAGGTTGCCCAATTGAAGAAGATTACCTGCATCAGTTGGGTGATGAACAAGAGTTATTACTTGCGAGTGCGCTTTATTACCAAACAAACAATACTTGTCCAGTCATTGTTGAACAAGCTGTTACATCAAGTGGAAAATCGATTAATGGTTTTGCCTCACCAGCAACCAATATGTCTCAAAACAGCTCAACTGATGATTATTTAGGACCTAAGCTTAATACTAGAACTCCATTACAAGATGCTATTATTGATGATATATATTTTGATAAATTCCGCCATCTTAGAGTAGGTAAAACGCAATGATCATTAAAAAACTTGGCTTAATTGGACTTTCGTTAAGCCTTCTATCAGCCTGTTCTTTACAGGCTCATGAATCGGTTCCTGCAATACTGCCTGATAATAGCAGTGCTGCGCGAGCTGAAATTGTTGCGATTGTCACTAGTGCTTTAGGTGGTAAGAAAATACCAATAGCACCAAATGTTTTTCAAGAGTCGAGCCGATTATTACTGACGGCATCACCAGTAACTTCACCTAATGGCGTAAAGGTTTATCAGAAGAACTTACAACCGGCATTAGTGTTTGAGTTATTAAAACAAGGCGATACTTGTTTACTGAAAAGGGTCGATACTGAAGAATTGTGGTCATTAAAGACTAGCTCTTGTATTAGGCGATAATGCTCAGTAGAAAATTAGAGTTATTAAAAGGTCGATTCATCGACCTTTTTTTTTATCTCTTAAATCGCAGGATTTTGCTGTTAATTATTTCCCACTTCTAAAGGAAGAGAAATATTGTAAATTGGCTAATACGAATAAGTGTTTAATAAATGTAAAAAATACAGTATTCAACTTGGGGAATGACGAATTAACTGGCATGATAGAGTAGTTACTCAATTGTTAATGATTATTATTTTATTTGAAGGTAATCATCAATAAT
>Ga0114909_1000790_pt1 | contig 20571 bp, 15 predicted proteins | sample MalvireepMed_906_FD_87290 | JGI IMG/M metagenome (GOLD analysis project Ga0114909, IMG submission 87290) | Marine viral communities from the Global Malaspina Expedition - Malaspina viral metaG DeepMed_906 | ecosystem: Environmental > Aquatic > Marine > Oceanic | place: Mediterranean Sea...
GGTTAGTTTTTGTATTTATTACTTGAAGCAATTAATTCCAATCTGATTAAATTCATTCCCTAATCAGGCTATGCCTTAAGTTCAATAACAAGGCAAAGATATTTCGGTTTAGTATACTAAATCGAATTAGTCTCATGACATTAGTGTGCATTGACAATGCGACGGCACCGAGAGTGCCTTACTAAATAATGCCGGAGAAATTATCCTGAATTTATTCTGCCGACTAACCATTTTCGTCAATGAATACAGCACTATTAATGTTAGGTATGCCACCACTCTTCTCTAAATTTAGTGCCAACCTAAATTTATTTTAATACCCACAGAAATCACGCACATTGAAAGGAAGCGGGGATATACCCTGATAAACGTCGCTGAACTATAGACTGTCATTTTCTGTTTTTATCATTTGACAAATCATTTTTATTGGCTCAATATTGGGTTATAGTAATTATGACAATAACCAAGGTTAATTGGATTAACAATGAAAAATAATAATACTTCCTTATCTATTACCGAAAAAGTTGGCTATAGCTTAGGCGACTTAGCGGCTAATTTGATCTTTCAAACGCTAATGACGTTTTTAGCTTTTTTCTATACTGACGTGTATAACATTCCTGCTAATAAAGCTGCAGTCATTATCTTTACTGGTGGCATGATTGGCGCTTTTTTCAATCCTGTGATGGGAATAATCGCTGATCGTACGGTTACAAGGTGGGGCAAGTTTAGACCATGGATCTTATGGACTTCTGTACCATTCGGCTTATCAGCACTGTTAGCTTTTAGTACCCCTGATTTCTCAGAAAATGGAAAAGTTATTTACGCCTTAACAACTTATGTATTTTTAGTACTTATGTATTCGGCAAATAACCTACCTTACGCGGCATTAAGTGGTGTTTTAACGGGGAGTATGAAAGAGCGAAATAGCTTATCTTCCTATCGGTTTGTTGCCGTAATGGTTGCTCAATTTATTATTCAGGTATTATTGTTACCACTGGTTATTATTTTAGGGGATGGTGACAAAGCTATTGGTTTTACAAAGATCATGACCGTTTTTTCCATTGTAGGTATTGTGTTCTTTTTAATTACATTTATTACTACTAAGGAACGGGTTATACCTGCGGTTGAGCAAAAATCGACTATAAAACAAGATATTGTGGACTTGATAGGTAATAGACCATGGTTAATTATTTTATCGGTAACTATTTTAATATTCATCACCTTAGCATTGAAAGGTGGTATGACTATTTATTATTTTGAGAATTTTCTCAGTGAAGTTCAAGTCGCTGTATTTTTAGATGGTTCTGGCTTCAATACCTTGATATCTAATTTGAATAGTTTACTCATTGGGGTTGGCCTAAGTGAATTTCAGTGGCCAAAAGACGCAGCTACATCAGGTTTCAGCCTGTTTAACGCTTGCGGGATATTGTTCATGATTTTAGGTATATTTATCTCTAAACCATTGGCTGATAGATATGGTAAACGAGATGTTTTTGCACTTTCTCTTACTATTGCCGCGTTAACATTAGTGCTATTTTATTTTTACGCCCCAACAAGTATTTTCGCTGTATTTAGCACGCAAATTATTCATGGATTTTTTTATGGTTTAACTATTCCTTTACTGTGGGCGATGATAGCTGATGTTGCTGACTATTCTGAATGGAAAAATAATCGCAGGGCGACGGCAATTATTTTCTCAGCCATGATATTTGGCCTTAAAGTCGGCCTAAGTATAGGAGGCTCCTTAGTCGCTATTATTTTAGCCTACTACGGTTATGATAATGAGCTTACTACTCAAGCCCCTGAGACTACCGAAGGCATAAAGCTATCAATAAGTGTTTTTGCCACCATCCCTTTTGCCATTGCAATCATTGCTTTATTTGCATACGAAATAAACAAAAAAATGGAACATGTCATAGAAAGGGAACTGTTACAGAGAAGAGTTAGTTAAATAACCTTCCAGTAAGCCAATTTTCACACCGTTTAATTAACAACATACAGTGCTTGAGATTCTCTACCCTCAAGCAACTGCTGCTATATCAAAAAATAGGTATTTATAATGACTGACTTAACAATGACTGACTCAACACAGCTACATGAAAGTGATGTTGAAGTCGTACAGGCAAAGGATATTCAAAGGGCTAAGAGCTTACAATCAGTAAATCCACCTTTGATAACGCACATGTATAGTGCCGACCCCTCTGCACATGTATTTGAAGGCACACTTTATGTATATCCGTCACATGATATAGAAACAGATGCTGTATTTAATGATGATGGTGAACACTTTGCCATGCGCGACTACCATGTACTTTCAGTACCCACTATCGGCGAGGAAGCCATAGACCACGGTATAGCATTAAAAGTTGAGGATATACCCTGGGTAAAACAACAACTTTGGGCCCCCGATGCTGCGTACCGTAATGGTAAATATTATTTGTTTTTTCCGGCAAAAGATTATCAAGATGTTTTTCGTATTGGCATGGCTGTTAGTGAAAGTCCTACTGGTCCATTTATTGCCAATGAATATCCAATTGAAGAAACGTTCAGTATTGATCCCGCCGTATTTGAAGATCAAGGAGAGCATTATCTATATTTTGGTGGAATTTGGGGAGGGCAACTACAATCATGGAAAAATGGCAGCTACACCGGAGTAGACAATTACCCAAATGATGATCAACCCGCATTAACCGCTAAAATGGCAAGATTAAATGCTGACATGGGATCCTTGGCAGAACCGGTCCAAGATGTTGTCGTTTTAGATGAATTTGGTGAGCCATTATGTGCCGGCGACACAGGGCGCCGGTATTTTGAAGGCCCTTGGGTTCACAAGTTTAATGATAAATACTATTTTTCTTATTCAACGGGTGATAGCCATAAAATAGTTTATGCTATTGGTGATTCCCCATATGGTCCATTTAACTATAAAGGTGTGGTGTTAGAGCCCGTACTCGGCTGGACTACACATCACTCAATTGTAGAATACAAGAGTAAATGGTATTTGTTCTATCATGATAGTAGCTTGTCGAAAGGCCAGACACACTTGAGGTGTGTGAAAATGGTCGAGTTGCATCATGATGAAAATGGCCATATAGAAACGATAGATGTATATAAGTAACCAAAGGCATTGACAAATATTACGGCCATATGAACTTTTTGCTGTATTTAATTCTAAATAACACAAAGTATAAAAGTCGTAATGCTCACCTCAGCTCTCTAAAAATAACTAACATACCGCTCTAATTACAATTTATATTAAGGTACTTTTCAAAGGTTGAGTATAATTTGTACAAAAATACCTTTTTATATCTTATGGTCAATGTTACCTTAACATGTGGGCGGCATTTTAATTTGTGAATTGTAATTAGATTATCCGCTGATATCAGGATTGTTGTGGAGGCAATTTATTTATCAATTAGTTGCTGGCTAAGCAAAATATTTAGCTTTAGCAAAGACAGCTAATCCAATTTAAATAAACATTATTAAACAGATTTTGAGAGGTTAAAATGAAAATAAAAAAAATAATAAATTTATTATTGTCACTTTCTATATCGGTGTTGGCAGTTAACGTTTTTGCTGCGGATTATTATGTGTCTCCTACAGGAGGGGATGCGAACTCGGGTACGCTTAGTGATCCATATCTGACTATTCAGCACGCTATGGATCAGGTTCAAGCCGGTGATACTGTCCATGTTCGTGCTGGTATTTACCGGAATGATGGTTTTGGCTCAGGAGATGACAACAAAAGTGTCGTTCAATTGAATATTGCCCATAGTGGCACTGAGAATGCCTGGGTTACCTTAAAGAATTATAATGACGAAACAGCCATTATAGAGTTTGACGGCCTTGGTGGCATCATTGGTAGTGAGCTCAGCTATTTTCGTATCCAGGGTTTAGAATTAAGCGGCCCTAACCAATCAATGGATCTTGCAACAGCAAAGAGCACTGAGGTTCGTTGTCTGGATGTTCGCATTAGGAAATACCAAGGACGAGGAATAGCTATTTGGGCGCCATCAACAGGTGCAAATCACCATATCGAAATTTTGAACAATGTGGTGCACGATGCACCGGCGTCCGGAATAAGGGTAAACGGTGGCGACTATATCACCATCGAGGGGAATGAGGTTTATAACAACACTTGGTATACATCCGCCGCAGAGAGTGCCCTTACCATCGCAGATGCACGCAGTATTGATACATATAACGGCGACAAGATCATTGTGCGCAGGAATTATGTTCATCATAATTACAATCGTGTTGCCTTTTACAAGGGAAACTCAAGTGGTCCGGGCAATACTAATCCAGAATATGGCGATTGCAGCTCTACCGAAATTGTCGACGGCCAAGGTATTTACATTACTCAAAGCACAGACTACGACTATGGCTGGACCGTATTTGAGAATAACGTTGCTGCATTTAATGGTATGAATGGCATTACCTTCCACAAGTCAAATCGGGGTAGGGTCATTAACAATACCGTATACAAAAATGGTTATTCGAAAGTATTAGACCCTGTTGAGGGCAATATTAACTGGTCTGGGATCACGGTAAACAATGCAGCCACGGCGAAAGTAGAAAATAATATTATTTGGGGACGAGGAAATAACTGTCTGCGCAAAGTTTGTGACTCCCCTGGTTGTTCAAACATAACTTATAGTAATAACTTGTATTATAGTTGTAACTCATCGACCCTTCAGGGGAGTAACCCTGTTTGGTTACAAGATCCACTGTTTGTCGGCGGAGTTGTTACAGAAACGGCTTTGCTTTCTGATTATGCTTTAACTGATAACTCGCCAGCTATTGGCGCAGGCCTTGCGACGAATGCATCTCCCGATGACTTTTTCAATGATGATGTTCGCCCCGGAACCGACGGTTTGGTGAGTATTGGAGCATTTGAAAAAGATTTGTTCGCAACCCCACCTGCCATTCCATCAGTATTTCGTATTGAAAGTAAGGGCCTGGCAAAGTGGCTGAAATCAGTTACTGACGATGCTGCTCTGATCTCAATGACACAAACCGGTGACTATACCAAATGGATACAAGTTGATGCGGGTGGTGGTTTTTTCTATATCGAAAACGTAGCGACAGGCAAGAGACTGAAGGGTCAAGCAAGTACTATACCCTTAGCTAGTAGTACTAGCACTGGCGATTATGTTAAGTGGTCATTAGTCTACGCAGGTGATGGCGATTACTATATTGTTAATAAGCACCATAGTGAAAACAGTACTGGAACTCCATACCTCTGGGGTGACTCAAGCGATGATACTATGTTATCGGCTAATAATGGCAGTTGGGCAAAATGGATATTTGTAGACGCAAATTAAATTTTACTTCTACGGGTTACTACTCTGTAGTTATATAGCTAAATGGAAATAGCGGTATTGTTGTTTAATACCAAGCATAGCAACAGAGGTTAGTTTATAAAAACATGGTTATTGGCTCAATGCAGTCAATAACCATTCTCTTCAAAGAGTATCTTGTCTACAGGCGTTGCTAATTTCAGCTGAACTTTGCATCTTGAGGTGGCTTGGCTATAAACGGTTTGAAAATGTTAATCTTTCGAACATGCCCTCAGCTTGATAAATCATATCTAGGCAACTTAATCTCATCATTTACTTAAAAGTGTTCAATCAGTTAGTACTCTATTTAAATTATAAAAACTAAAAATAGATATTGTCAATATGACTATAATTGTTTAGTATGATTTTATTCTAAAAATTAATGACGGATTTCAAATGAATTGGTGGATTAGTAATACACTCATTAGCATTCCATTATTGTTTAGCATTGTTTGTGCTGCGCAATCAGAAATGAGTGACAAAAAAGTATATCAATCAAAGCCAAATGTCGTGCTGTTCCTATCTGACGATACTAACTGGTTTGATATTGAACCTTATGATCGAATGTACGATTACACCCCTCATAATGCGATTACGCCAAACTTAATGAAACTTGCCAAACAAGGCATGTTATTCACCTCAGCTTTTACTTCTACGGCATTGTGCTCTCCCACACGTCAACAGCTTTATACTGGTTTGTTTCCTGTACGTAACGGTGCTTACCCACAGCACTCAGTTGCTAACAAAGGTACTAAGAGTGTCGTTCATTATTTTAAAGATCTCGGCTACCGAGTTGCCTTAGCAGGTAAAAGACATATTGCGCCACAATCGGTTTACCCCTTTGAGTTTGTTGGTGAAGATATTCGAGGTATCGAAGGCACAACGACTTTTGGTATTGAAGGCGTTGAAGCGTTTATTAAGCGTGATAACAGTCAACCATTTTTCTTGATTATTGCTTCAAATAACTCCCACGGACCTTGGACGCGAGGAGATCGCAGTTTATACGATGCGGATAAATTAAATGTTCCATCTTTTTTAGTGGATAGCCCAGAGTTTCGGAAAAACTTGGTCAATTATTATGCTGAAATAACCGATTTAGATAAGGAATTTGGTTTAGTCGATGAGGTATTAAAGCGTAATAATGAATATTCAAACACTATTACTATTTTTACTAGTGAGCAAGGCAGCGGTATGCCTTTCGCAAAATATACCACTTACGATGCCGGGCTAAAAACTGCATTCATGGTGAGGTGGCCAGATAAAATAGAGGCAGGTAGTGTTACCGACTCAATGATTCAATATGTTGATGTTGTACCTACTTTAATCGAAGCGGCAAAAGGCAAAGTACCCAACAATATAGACGGAAAAAGCTTTATATCCATTTTGAAAGGCTCAAAAGAAGAGCACCGCGAATATACCTATGGCGTGCATACCACAAGAAATGTACTAGAAGGTAACGATTATCCTATTCGATCGGTACGAAGTAAAAATTATAAGCTTATTTTAAACTTAATGTATGAAAGTGAATTTAGTAACTTAACCACGGCAAGCTTAAAGAAAGAACAAGGCACATTGTGGGAGTGGCAACAATTAGGAATAAAAGGCGAACAATGGGCGAAAGCAAGAGTTGATTTTTATCTTCGTCGTCCAGCGGTTGAGTTTTATGATGTGATTAATGATCCTTTTGAAACTCATAATTTAGCAAGTAACAAAAAATACCAGCCCATTATTAAAAAACATATGGCTGAGTTGGCTCGCTGGATGAAACAACAAGGTGATTTAGGCATAAAAACAGAATTGGATGCCTGTCAACATGCAGCAAGTTTTAAGGTATGTCCTTAGTTAAATGCTAGTTAAATAATAATTTTAATACCGTAGTTATGAGAAAAGAAACATGAGTGTAGTTCAACATTTATCCTTGGCGCTATTGTTCGTTACAGTGGGGATTTCACGGGCCGCAGAAAAGCTCGCTAACTTGGCGGACCAAAAAAGCTGTAGCAAAGTCGTTAAAAAACTACAGGCAATGCTGCTTAAGCATATTGCTTTGCGTGATCAGAAAGCAAATGAGTTGCAAGGGAGTACATTATGATGGACCGACGACAATTTTTAACCAGCTCAGGCGCTTTAGCATTGTCAACGTGTTTAATGTCTTGTGCTGGAAATACCTTGGCTAACCTAATAGAAAATACGGGGTTAAAAGAAGTGTTTAAAGATAAATTCACCCTAGGTACAGCCATAAGCACAAAAACACTCAGTGGTTATGATAGCGAACAACTAAAGTTAATCGCTCAAGAATTTAATGCTATTACTCCTGAAAATGATTTTAAATGGGAAATGCTTCGTCCAAGCCCTAATAACTGGCATTGGGATTTAGCCGATAAGTTTGTGGAATTTGGCCAAGAGCACGATATGCAGATGGTTGGGCATGCATTAGTTTGGCATAGCCAAATTCCAGATAATGTATTTTTTAATAATAAAAAGAACAAAATGTTACCTCGTGCTCATTTACTGGCCATGATGGAAGAGCATATTAATACCCTGGTTGGTCGCTATCGAGGGAAAATACACGTTTGGGATGTTGTCAATGAAGCATTTAAGCAAGGCAGCTGGCGTAAGAGTCACTGGTATAATGGTATTGGTGAAGATTACTTTGAGCATGCTTTTCGTTTTGCAGCTGAGGCGGATTCGAAGGCACAGTTAATTTACAACGATTATGGTATGGACGATCCTAATAAACAGCAACGTGTTATTGAAGTGATAAAGAGCTGTAAACGAAAAGGTGTGAAAATTGATGGCGTTGGCATGCAATCACATTTACATATTGATGGACCAACCTTACCAGAAATTGAACGTTCGATTTTAGTTTATGCCAACGCTGGTTTACGGGTTCATATAACCGAATTAGAAATAGACGTTTTGCCAAAAATTAAAGATTATGGCAATGCAGATATTGGTAATAAATATGACTATCGTGAGGAACTTGACCCATATCAAAAAGCTTTGCCTCTAGCGATAGAGCAAAAACTAGCCCAACGTTATGAAGAAGTCTTTAAGTTATATACAAAGCATAGCGATAAAATCGATAGAGTCACTTTGTGGGGAACATCTGATGATGAATCGTGGAAGAATGACTTTCCTATTAAAGGTCGTTCAAACCATCCGTTACTTTTTGATCGTAACCAAGAGCCCAAACTTGCTTACCACAAGTTAAAAAAACTTAACCTTTGATAAACCGAGACAAACTCCTCACTCAAAATGCGTAGAGAGACGTTTGCATTTATTTCATAAAAATAATAAGAAAAATAGAATCATTAAGGAAAATTATGAAGTTAACTCAATTACTGCTGACGCTGAGTGCTTTGCAAGTGACTTCAATTGCGCTTGCGGTTGAAAACGATAGTAATAAAAATATCACAGCCCCTAATATAGTTTTTATCCTTTCAGATGATATGGGAAGACAAGACTTATCACTGTATGGCAGTCAGTTACATGAAACCCCCAATATTGATGGACTTGCTCGAGATGGGATTCGTTTTGATAATGCTTATTCAGCACACCCTAGGTGTGTACCTTCAAGAATCGCGATGTTAAGTGGTCAAGATTCAGCAAGAAATGGAAATCCCATAACTAAACGTAAACATAAATTACTTCCTAGCAACGTCACCTTTGCTGAGCATCTTCAAAAATCTGGTTATAAAACAGGTTATATAGGCAAATGGCATTTAGGCAAAAAGGATGGCGGCTGGCCAGAACACCAAGGTTTTGATGAAAATATGTTAGCAGGATCAGCAGGACTTCCTGATAATTATTTTTACCCATGGGGCGGTAAGTCGAAAAACGGTAAGGAAACCTTTGATCATATTAAAGGGGAAAAGGGCGAGTTTATTACTGAGCGTTTAGCAACAGAAGCCGAAGGGTTTATTGAGCGCCATCAGGATGAGCCATTTTTACTGGTTCTTTCGCATTATTCAGTTCACACGCCCATTCAGGCAAGAAAGCAGGATGCTGATTATTATCGTAATAAACTAAATGAAATGGGCATTGAGCCAAGTACAGCAAAGTATATGCCGGATTTGCTGAAAGGAAAAAATGGTATATCTGAGTATAAATCACAACAAAATAATCCCCGATATGCAGCAATGGTAGGCTCAGTTGATAAAAGCGTTGGGCGGGTTATACAAAAATTAAAAGCACTGAATTTAGAAAAAAATACGGTTGTTATATTTACCTCAGATCATGGCGGTTTATCTTCTCGTGGGCCTAACCAACGTGAGCTTGGTACGAGTAACCTCCCATTTAGACAAGGTAAAGGTTGGTTATATGATGGCGGAATTCGGGTACCGTTAATTGTGAAATGGCCGACAAAAATAGCAGGAAATTCGATATCCACGACTCAAGTGACGGGTACAGATCATTATCCAACTATTTTACAGCTAGCTGACTTACCACAAAGCCCTAAAGATCATATTGATGGCATGAGTTATTTAAATGCGCTTAAAGGTGAAAAATATACTCGTCCGGCTTTTTATTTTCATTCTCCCCTCGGTAGACCAGGGTCAACGGGTGACACCAATGCGTCAGCTGTTATTGATGGTGATTGGAAGTTAATCGACTGGTTTGATGAAAATCGTGTTGAACTATTTAATCTTCGTCAAGATATTGGTGAACAGCATGATCTAGCAATTAAACATCCTGAAAAATTATCAGAACTTAAAGTTAAATTAGCTGCTTGGTTACAAGATACAAATGCGCAATATCGTAAACCCGGGAAGAAAGCGAAATGGGATTTACCGAAAAATGGACAAAAAGTATCAAATAAAGATGGCAAATTTAAGTGGTAATTCACAAGAGCTTACACACCATGACGAAAACACTTTTATTTATATTAGGCTTGTCTGCTATAACCAATGTATCTGCGACACAATTATTAACCTTGGATAATGAAAAAATTAGGATCTCAATTGCTCCAGAACAAGGAGGAGAGCTGTCTGGTTTTGAAGTTAAACTAGGTGATGATTTTCAACAGCTGCTCTATAGAGCCAATGATTACAAAAAACAAAAGGGCTGGCGAGGCAAGTCTCTGTTTTTATGGCCGGCGACAGGACCAACTAAAAAACCACATCAACTGGACAATAAGTATGCTCCGGGTCATTACAGTGTTAAAGGGCAAGACTATTCGATGCCATTTCATGGTTTTGCGGGGAAAATACCTTGGCATGTTGTTAGTCAAGATGAAAATCGCATTCAACTGCGCTTAGAGAGTAATGATAATACGAGAAAAGATTATCCTTTCGATTTTGAGATATTGCTGACCTACACCCTATTAGAACATGGTGTTAAGCTTTTTCATGAAGTGAAGTCATCAGCAAACAATACCAGCGACATGCCATTTTCCATAGGTAATCATGCGACCTTTAAAGCCCCCTTTATTAAGCGTAGTAAACTAGATGACTTTAAATTTTCCTCGACATGCAAAAAACAGATGGAATACGATCAAAACAACATGCCAACGGGTAAAGCCATTAATACTGTATTCAATGGTATTAGCTTGTTTAATCAGTTACCTGAACGTAACGCTATTCCTTTAACCGCTTGTCAAAAATATAAAAATGTATCATTGATTGACCCGTCTGGACTAACGGTAACAATAGCGCAACACAGTAACCAAACACCTTCAATGCCTTATGTAGAATACAATTTATGGGCTAGTCGAGAACTAGGTTTTATCTCTCCTGAGCCTTGGATTGGTGCTAAGAACTCACTGAACTCGGGTATAGGTTTAATCTCACTAGAGCCGAATGGCCACTGGACTTGGACTGTAACTATCATTGCTGATGATTAAATATCTTCAAGATTAGAGTTTTGCTATGAAGAGTTTATTAGAGATAGATTTCAGTATGCTGCGCTATATAAAAACTTATTAATACAAAGATAAATATTATGACTATTGAATTTGATCCGACAGAACATCCACATCGAAGATATAACCCACTCATTGATGAATGGGTGCTGGTATCACCTCATCGAGCAAAGCGACCTTGGCAAGGGCAGATAGAAAAGCTTGATGAACAAGAAAAACCTGCCCATGATAAAGACTGTTTTTTATGTGCGGGCAATACGCGCATAAATGGTGAAATAAACGATAACTACAAGGAAACCTTTGTCTTTAGCAATGATTTTGCCGCAATAAAGCAGGATACGCCTATTGTTAAAAGTGATGATCCACTTTTTAAAATGGCGACAGAGCAAGGTGAAAGCCGCGTTATTTGTTTCTCACCTGATCACAGTAAAACCTTACCGCAACTTTCTGTAAAAGAGATCACCAGCGTTGTTAATACTTGGCAAAGTCAATGCGAAGAATTAGGGAAAACGTATTCATGGGTGCAAGTTTTTGAAAACAAAGGCAGTGTTATGGGCTGCTCTAACCCACATCCTCATGGGCAAATTTGGGCACAACAGCAATTACCAACCTTAGTGATGAAGAAACAAAAGGCGCAATCATCTTACTTTGCCCAGCAGGGCAGTAACTTATTACAAGGCTATGCTGTTAGAGAAGTAGAAAATAAAGCACGCATCGTGGTGATAAATGATGATTGGCTGGTGGTGGTACCTTATTGGGCAGCATGGCCGTTTGAAACCTTATTACTACCACGCTTTACCGTGTCACGGATCACGGAACTTAATCAGCAAAAAAAATCATCTCTTGCCGATATTCTTAAAAAGATAACTATCAAATATGACAACTTATTTGAGTGTTCTTTTCCATATTCCATGGGCTGGCACGGAGCACCTTTTGATGGGCGGTTACATGAAGAGTGGACATTGCATGCCAGCTTTTTACCACCACTTTTAAGATCGGCTACGGTGCGTAAGTTTATGGTCGGTTATGAAATGATGGCTGAAGCGCAACGAGATCTTACTGCAGAGCAAGCGGCGAAAAGGCTACGCGACTTATCGGATATTCATTATAAGGAACAAAATTAATGCCTAAACGTGTGACTCAGCAATTTTCAGAACAACAGAGTGTCGATCAAAAATTACTTGCGCAAATTTTATTTGAACAGCAATTTCAATGTTCTGCTGAACTCGTTTGTCATGCGCCTGGTCGAGTCAATTTAATTGGTGATCATACCGATTACAATGATGGCTTTGTTCTGCCGGCCGCTATTAATTATGGTACTACAATTGCTGCATCGGCTCGCGAAGACAGTATTATTAAAGTGTATGCTCATGATTGTGACCAACAAACTAGTGAGTTTTCACTAAGTGAGATAGTGTTTGATGAACAAATGGTGTGGAGTAATTATGTTAGAGGCACATTACAAGCGTTATTGATAAAGTACCCTGATATTAAAGGCGCAAATTTAGTGGTTACTGGCAATGTGCCACAAGGCGCTGGTTTAAGCTCTTCTGCCAGCTTTGAGATTGCGATCCTTAAAGCGTTTACCCAGCTTTATCAATTAGAGCTAAATGGTGTAAATGCCGCGCTTTTAGGTCAGCAAGCAGAGAATGATTTTGTTGGTTGTAATTGTGGCATTATGGATCAACTGATCTCGGCCATGGGGCAGAAAGGTAACGCTATGTTACTCGATTGCAAAGACTTATCTTTTGAAGATGCGCCTATTCCTGATGACTTAACGTTATTTATTATCAATTCAAATGTTAAACGTGGTTTGGTTGATAGTGAATACAACTTGCGCCGAGTGCAATGTGAAGCGGTAGCTAAGCATTTTAGTGCTACTGCTTTACGTGATGTCACTCTAACACAACTAAATTCGGCACAGACAGAAATAGAGCCGGTGTTATTTAAACGCGCTCACCATGTTATCACTGAAAATGCACGTGCTGTGAATACATTCAAGGCTTTGAAAGTTAACGATATGGCGACAATTAGTGAAGCCATGAGAGCCTCGCATATTTCTTTACGTGATGACTTTGAAGTAACCACCAAAGAAATGGATGGTTTGGTTGAAATGATTGATGCGGTATTAGGCGACAAGGGCGGCGTTAGAATGACTGGCGGTGGTTTTGGCGGTTGTGTTGTTGCGTTAGTGCCGAGTAACCTAGTGGCACAAGTCAATGAGGTAGTGAATAATCAGTACGAAAGCCAATTTGGTTTAAAACCAAGTATTTATCTATGTACGGCGACACAAGGTGCGTTTAGGTAATTTAATTAATTATTCAATATAAGACTTAATTAACAAGTTAAAAGCTAACTCAAAAAATTATAACGATAACAAAAAGGTAAAAATGATGGATTTTACAAATAAATTGGGGACGATAGACAGTACTATTTTTATTGTTTATGTCATCGGGCTGCTTTGCCTTGCACTGTGGGTTTCTCGCAATGAGAAAAAAGACGGTGCTAATACTGAAGATTACTTCTTAGCCAGTAAATCTCTACCTTGGTGGGCCATTGGTGCGTCTCTTATTGCCGCTAATATTTCAGCAGAGCAAATCATTGGTATGTCAGGCTCAGGTTATGCCATTGGTCTAGCTATTGCGTCGTATGAATGGATGGCGGCGATCACCCTGATTTTAGTGGGTAAATACATGCTGCCTATTTTCTTGGAAAATAAAATCTTCACCATGCCGCAATACCTTGAGCAACGTTTTGATAACAAAGTAAAAACCACCATGGCAATTTTTTGGTTAGCGGTTTATACCTTTGTTAACTTAACAGCAGTATTATGGTTAGGTGGCATGGCTATTGAAACCGTCGCCGGAGTTGATTGGATGTTTGGCATGATCTTCCTTGCCGTCTTCTCAGTTGCTTACTCTCTTTATGGCGGTTTAAAAGCGGTTGCCTTTACTGATATTTTACAAGTAGTGCTGTTAGTTTTTGGTGGTTTATTATTAAGTTACCTAGCGCTAGATGCCGTTGCTGATGGTCAAGGTGTTTTGGCAGGTTTTGGAATTTTGACTGAAAAAATGCCTGAGCATTTTGACATGATATTAAGTCCTGAAAATGAGCATTACATGAGCCTACCGGGTATCTCGGTATTAATTGGTGGTATGTGGGTAATGAACTTCAGCTACTGGGGGTTTAACCAATATATTATTCAACGCGCACTTGCGGCAAAAGATATTAAAGAAGCACAAAAGGGCATTGCCTTTGCTGCTTATCTTAAACTGTTAATGCCGTTAATTGTGGTGTTACCAGGAATTGCTGCGGTTATTTTATACCCATCGTTAACCACACCTGATCAAGCGTATCCATCAATGATGGCGCTAATGCCTGTAGGTATTAAAGGCTTAGTGTTTGCTGCTTTAGTTGCTGCCATTGTCTCGTCTTTAGCGTCAATGACCAATAGTATTTCTACTATCTTTACTATGGATATTTATAGCCGCTTCAAACCGAATGAAAGCCAACGTCATTATGTGCATATCGGCCGAATTGCTGCCTTAGTTTCACTTTGTATTGCCTTAGTTGTTGCTCAGCCATTACTGGGCAAGTTCGACCAAGCATTCCAGTATATTCAAGAATTCACAGGCTTCTTTACTCCAGGTATTGTGGTGATTTTTGTTATGGGTATGTTCTGGAAACGCACTAGTTCAATGGGCGCGTTATCCGCAGCGTTAGGCTCAGCTATCTTTTCTTTGATACTTAAATTTTCATGGCCTGAACTACCGTTTATGGACCGCGTTGGCTTAGTATTTTTACTCTGTTTAGGGCTTTGTTACCTAGTGTCTATCATGGGCAAAAGGACTACGACGGACAGTAATGACAGTAGTGTTAGCTTAGACCAAGTGAACTTTGCAACAACTAAGTCATTTAATGTCGCTGCGTTGGGTGTAGTACTAATCCTTACGGCTTTATACGCTACTTGGTGGTAAACAAAGTTTTAAGACAATAATCATCTAGACAGTAAATAAGGAAACGTCAATTGCATTCCTAGGCTAAAAAATGAGGATAACCAATTGACCTTTTTATCTTTTTAAAGGACAAAAAATGAAAGTATTAGTCACCGGTGGCGCGGGGTATATCGGTTCCCATACAGTTTTATCGTTATTAGAAAATAATTATGATGTTGTTGTTTATGATAATTTAGCTAATTCAAGTATTGAGTCCATAGACCGAATAGAAAAGCTAACGGGTAAGTCTGTCGAGTTTATCGAAGGAGATATCTGTGATACGAATAAACTTAATTATATATTTATGCGCTTTAAAATAGATGCTGTTATTCATTTTGCTGCACTTAAAGCGGTCGGCGAGTCTGCGAAAATACCGTTAAGTTACTATCAGAATAATGTTCATGGTTCTGTTTGTTTACTCGAAGTTATGCAGCAGCATGAGGTGCATAATTTTATTTTTAGCTCCTCAGCCACCGTTTATGGTGAAGAGAATGACGTGCCTTATGTTGAAACAATGAAGTTAGGTACACCATCAAGCCCCTATGGTGCTAGCAAAATAATGGTTGAACGTATATTGGCGGATTTAGCGCTGTCGAATAGCAAGTTTAGAGGCGTATCTTTACGTTATTTCAACCCTATTGGTGCTCACGAAAGTGGTGAAATAGGTGAAGATCCGAAAGGTATTCCTAATAATCTTTTACCTTATGTTGCCCAAGTTGCTGTGGGTAAACGTGACAAACTCAGTATCTTTGGTGATGATTATCCAACACAAGATGGTAGTTGTGAACGTGACTATTTACATGTAATGGACTTGGCTCAAGGTCATGTGGCAGCATTAGATTGGTTAAACCGTAATAGTGACTTTAGTGGTGTAGAGGCCTTTAATTTAGGCACCGGCAATGGTGTCTCGGTATTTGCGATTGTACAAGCATTTGAAAAAGCAGTTAACAAACTGATCCCTTTTGAGGTGTCACCAAGAAGAGCGGGTGATTTACCTGCTTTTTGGGCTAACGCCAGTAAAGCAAATGAGCAGTTAAATTGGCAAGCAAAGAAGAGTGTGACGCAAATGATGAGTGATACATGGCGCTGGCAATCTAATAACCCCAATGGGTATTTAGTCTAATGGTCAATATTAATTCACCATTGAAAGAAAGTCAGGTTAGCAAGGTAGGAACAATCGTTTTGCGCAATAGTTACGGTATGTCTGTCGAAATCATTAACCTTGGCGCCAGAATAAAATCGATTAAGTTTCCAGTACATAACTTAGCTACTGAAATGATTTTAGGTTATGACACAGCTTCGGATTACCTAACCGATGAGTTTTATTTAGGAGCAACCTGCGGCAGGGTATGTAACCGTATCGCTGATGGTAAATTTGAGCTTGCTGGCAAGCAATATCAGTTACCCAAAAATGATGGTGAAAACTGTTTACATGGCGGCATTGATAATTTTTCAATGCGACTTTGGTTAGTTGATAAGGTTACTGATACTTCAGTCACCTTATCGCTAGTCTCGCCTCATGGCGATCAAGGATTTCCGGGGACATTAAAACTATCGGTGACTTATCAATTAACGGCTGATAATCAGTTAAGCATTAAGTATTGTGGCAATAGCGATTTAATGACACCGGTGAATGTAACCAATCATGCCTATTTTACGTTAGGTGAAAAAGATTGTCAGTCACTGTATTTACAAATGATGTCGTCAGCATTATTGGAAACCAATAATGAAAATATACCGACAGGTAAGCTAATTGAGGTCGCGGGCAGTGATTTTAATTTTAGAGAGCCGGTGTGTATTGGCACAAGGCAGCAAGATACTAAAGCTGAATCTATGCTAACAAAACAGGGCTATGATCATTGTTTTGTTTTAGATAACACACCCTTTGAGCAGCCTAAAGCAACACTTACCTCATTAAAAAACCAGATTAGTTTATCGGTTTATACTGATCAAAGCGCGATACAATTTTACACCGGCTTCTATTTAAATGGTCAGTTCAGCGCTTATCAAGGGGCTTGTTTAGAGGCACAAAACTATACCGATGCAGATAATAACATGCATTTTCCAAGTAATATTTTACAGCCCAATCAAGAATATCAGCGAAAAATAATTTACAAGTTTGAATCAATAACTTAGCGCGTTATCGCCATAACTTTGTATGGCGCTATTACATTATGCGCCATAGAGTATCTATTACAAAAAGAGACTTCTAAGACAGAAAGAGGCGGAAACGCCACAAGAATTGAAGCGCTTCTTATATACTTTAAGTTTCTGTACCTTCCTAAATGGATAGTGCATCTTCAATTTCAACACCTAGATATTCAATTGTACTTTGTAGTTTTGAATGGCCAAGGAGTAGTTGTATAGCTCTTAAGTTCTTTGTTTTGTCGTAAATGAGTGATGCCTTAGTACGCCAAAGGGAACTGGCGTAAACCTCTAATAGTCCCCAAAATTTCAAGCTTAAATGTTTCAGAGTCAATATTTTCTGCTTCAACCATTACACCACCAATATCTTGGATAATGGGATCACTATAAATCAACGGCAATTGCGACTTTGAGTGATAAATGGAACGCCATTTGGGGTTATCAGGAAACTTCAAATCGATGCTGTTATCAACCAACAAAGATTTAAAAAGCCGGTTAACCGGTAAAGGCACATAGTTGATGTCTACGTTGCTTCGCGCGCTGAACTCATCAAAGAGCTCCCGAGCAAATCCCGAAAACTCATCTGATTGATAGTCTGACCGGCCAAAAAGAGGGAAGTAAAAAATATCTTCTGTGCCTAAATTGGTCTCGATAGCAAATGCAGAAACACACAGGAAAATTAACGCAAGTCCTGTCATTAACCTCTTTTTGATCACTCTAATCTGACCACATCCTATCGACAATATACGCCGCCTACTTGTTGAAATTAAAAATTTCGTTCAAAAAAAACACCCGTTTTCTTTGAAATAATTATGAACCAACTGTAGTTGTTTGACAAACTATAAAGTACACAACTGTATTCAATTAATTTATGCGCTATTAAACGTCATGAATGGTGATGTAGCTACCTTTATAGCTTACTTGGTACAGTTTAGCGCTTGGCAAGCCATTCCTACATAGTTAATCAATAGTGTTATTACGTGGGTCTGGTTTCGTATCTTTGTTAACATTAAGCCAGTGATCATCAGAGAGTTCTTCAGCTAGCCAAAAGCCGACATTAGTTTTTATGAAACCACGATCATAATCAGGGCATTAATAGCCAAATATTTCTGAACGTTTGTGGGGCTGGTTTAAGCCTTGAGTTCAATCGGTGGATGCAACACATTAGTTAAATTTCTCTGTTGGTTTTAATCTATCCCTATAGGCTTCTAACACGATTGATTGTGAGGAAGCTGAAACGTCTAAAGCCTGTAACTAAATTTGTTTCCATGCACTATGAAGCCACATAAGTTAAATTTTTACCATTATTTTAGGATCTAGACTATATTGATGAAAGCAATGGATAATAATTATGATAAGGGAAAAAATGCTGACACGAATGTTACTCTGCAAATTACTCATTGTCGTTTGCTTTCAAATTAATGCTACGGAAAAAAACAGCTCAAGCGGTTTTATCGATGTCAATGTATACCCCTACTTGTCAGATGTGGATAACGATAATACCATCACCTTTAATATTGGTGCTAAACTCAAAAATCGCTTTTCTTATTTTTCTTTAACAAACTTGGGCAATGAAACAGGTGAAGCTGCATTAGCAGATCTCAATACTTTTTACACTGAGCAAAATGTCCGTTGGCAAATTAGTGAACTGTCTCCCATTGATCTTACTGTGCAAATGAATTTTCGCTCAGGTGATGATAATGACAGACATCGATTAGGCTTTCGATGGCGGATAAACGATACCCAAATATTTAACTCTGCCTTCAAGGCTATCAACCTGAGTTGGTCAATTAATTTCCATTTAAAACAATTTGATAGTGTGCCTGAGAACATATGGCAAATGGAGCATGTCTTTCGAATGACCTTTCCGATTTTTAATAACCGACTTTACTTGGCAGGCTTTATTGACCATACCTTTAATGAAAGCCTGCCAGAAAATGTTCCCAAAAACCCTATAGTTGGCGAGGTCCAACTTGGTTATAGATTAATCGAAAATCTATTTTTTATCACCGAGTATCGTGTTAACGAGTATCGTCGCTCTGATGTAAACAACATGGCAGTGGGTTTGGAGTATTTAATCAAATGGTAGGCAATACAATGAAAAGTAATACAGGCATAACCTTTTTTGTTTTTTCTTTTATTTTTATGCTGTTATGCCCGAGGAGTTTAGCGACTGATTATACCATTGGTTTAGCAACTTGGTCAGGCTACCCTCAATGTGTGCAAGGTTTTAAAGATGCGTTATCAACTAGAGGACTTGTGGAAGGTAAGCAATTAACCTTTATCCAAGGTGCAATAGGTGGTGACAAAATACTGCAAAGAAAAGTTGCCAACAAGTTAAAAAAACAAAATATCGATTTGGTTTTTTCCTTAACAACACCTGGAACAACCATAATAAAAGAAGTCATTCCCACTAATACACCCATAGTATTTTCAATTGTAACGTACCCAGCTGATTCTGGCTTAATAGAGTCTTTTGAATACTCGGGCAATAACTTGGTTGGCACCAGTAACTACGTGCCATTATTTCACTCAATTGATTTACTTTTGGCTGTACTACCTACAACAAAGAGTGTCGCTATTTTTCATCGTAACGGCGAGCCAAATTCAAAAATTCAAACCGCTAACTTATCTCGCTATTTTAAGAAAAAGGCTATTAAGGTGACTGATGTTTCAGTGGAAAATATTAAAGAGCTGAAAATGAAAGCTACCGCGTTGATCAATGAGGTTGATGTTTTTATTACGACTACAGATACCTTAATGCAAGGGGGCGGGGAGTTGGCCTTAATAGAGCTTTCCTTAACTCATAAAATGCCTATTTTAAGTGCTAATAAAAAAGGTATTGAGCAAGGTGCAACTTTTGGTGTTGTCGCTGACTTTTATCAGTTGGGTAATATGGCAGGAGAAATGGCAGCACATATTCTTTTGGATAAAGCTTTACCTGAAAGCATTGAGTCTAAATTACAAGAGCCTGCAAGCTACTTATTCAATAAGCATAGTATAAATAAGTTAGGGATTAACATACCAGAACATTTACCTTTTGAAATACAATGGACACAGTAAATAATCTATTTATATGAAACTGCTCCCTAAAATTATCTCAATATCCCTATTAGCAGCCTTAATTGTTATAAGTACAATAGGTTTTTTTGTTTTTTCGACTCTTAAATATGACCGATTACAAACAATACAAAAAGGCATGAATAGTGATGTATCTTTCATTACTTCTCAGCTA
>Ga0114909_1000809_pt1 | contig 20265 bp, 28 predicted proteins | sample MalvireepMed_906_FD_87290 | JGI IMG/M metagenome (GOLD analysis project Ga0114909, IMG submission 87290) | Marine viral communities from the Global Malaspina Expedition - Malaspina viral metaG DeepMed_906 | ecosystem: Environmental > Aquatic > Marine > Oceanic | place: Mediterranean Sea...
ACGCCTCAGGGGGGGAAGCCGGGGTCTCAGGTGCATCGCCCTCCGGCACTTCAGGGGCAGGCTCCCCTGTTTTGTGCGAGTGCAGTGTCTGGGCTAACTTTTGTCGATAATCCTCATGCTCATCAGTACTATCTAAGGCGCGGTGGTGCTCAACGTCCTCTCGGGAAATATCACTATCAGGATACGTGCTCTTCCAAGCGGCCTCTATATCAGAATCGTCATGGCCTTCAGCTTTAAGCTGGTGCTCTAAATCGCGGGCAGAGTTGTTCTGCGCTAAATCATCGACCGGAGAGGCGGCAGGCTCTTCAGCGGTGGCAGCTTCTGCTTCAGGGGTATCAGTAGCAGGCTCTTCCTGTTCTTTAGGACTGTAAAAGAAGTCTGCTATTCGGTCTCGTACACTACTAGGCTTAAAACCACTATCCCCCCACGTGCCTTTGACCTCTTTACCATCACGAGTACGAGTGATGTCCGTTGAATCTTCGTGGGCAGCGTAAACAGTACCGTCAGTCTCCGTTATTTTGATTGACCCGTCGCTCGACCGCTCACTAATCCCACCCTCTGGATATGTTCGTTTCTCATTCCCCGCACCGTCTGTGACAATTGTAGTGCCATCAGCTTTGGTTTCAGTACCGTGAGAATACCGACCATTATCAAAAATACCCTCCGACTTACTTCCATCGGGCCTCGTCAAAGTCCCATTGCCGTTCGGGAGATTATCCTTATGCTCTCCAACGTAAGAGTGGCCCTCTTGTACAGAACTAAGTGCTCCCGTGTCGTCAGTGTGTTGTACGGCCCCAGCGTCTATACGTTCAGGTGCCGGTAACTCCTCTACACCACGATCAGCAGCAGCTTCCCGCGCAGTATCTACCACTTCAGGTGCCGGTAACTCCTCTACACCGCCCTCCGCTTCCTCTCCAGGAGCTTCTGCTTCAGGCTCCTCAGCAGCATCTGCTCTATCAAAAAGAGACGCAGCTTCCTCTCCAGGAGCTTCAGGTTCCTCAGTAGGAGCTTCTTCCCCACCAAAAAGAGGTGCCCCCTCCTCCCCACGCTGAGGAGGCACTCGACCACGCTCTGGCTTGCCGGGGCCTAAACCTAATGTTCCCTGTTCCGGAGTAGGCTCAGGAGAAGTTAATTCAAAATCCTCCCCCGCGCCGGTCTCTGCCTTATGGTCTTCCGAACCCGGCCCAAAGTGTGTGTCCCCACCCTCCCCAATACCGTGATCGGGATCTCGTACAGACTCGCTTGCAGAGTGGACAATGAGGTTGTTACCACCCTCATCAAGATCAAATTTATAGTTAGACCCGCTATCAGCAATATGCTCCATTACTGCTCTGGCGTGTACACTGTTCTTCGGAATAACAGCCCGATGACCGCCGTCCAACACCTCATGTATATTATTTAAATACGATTTTAAATCGTCGTGGTGAGGAACTTCTCGTCCCTCTCCCTGTTCCGGCTTATTGGCGTCTATGTGCTCCTGATGGGAGTCCGAAGTCTGTGCCTGAACTCCTACATGGTGTAGGCCACCCTCTGTGTGAGGCTTATCCCAACCCTCGTGAAGACCGGCAAGCTCTATACCACCAGGCAAAGCCTCCTTAACATTAAGCCCTTGTCCACTGGGGGCAGAAGAGTGATCTGCAACATTCCCCTTATGCGGGATTGTAGCTAAAGTATTGTTTGCGCCATCCTTTAAATGAAATGCGTCATTTTGAGAATATACGTGAACAGTGCCATGATCTTTATGATCAAACTTAGCTACATGAGACGGAGCACCTGTAGGAGCGGCAGGTGTCGGGGCAGCAGTAGCATCAGGTGTAGGAGCGGCAGGCGTAGGAGCGGCAGGTGTAGGAGCGGGCGGGGCTCCTGCCGCAATGCCAACATCAGCAGGCGCTGCTACTCGACCTCTAGGACCAGTCGGCGCTGCTGGAGGAGCCATCCCAGTAGCCGCAACTGGAGCATCCGCCACAGGGGAAGCTACTGTGGGAGGAGCCGCCATCCCCTGCTCAGGAGCCGCAGCAGGAGCAGGGGCAGGGGCCGCAGCAGGAGCAGGGGCCTCCATACCCATCGCTGGAGGTGCTTTAGTTGGGGGTACAGCCTTAAACAAATAAGCAGCTACAGGGTGGCCCTCTGGTAATGCATCAAATGCCTTGTTTAACGCAACCCCAGATGTCTGAAAGAAGTTCTCTAGAACACACTCAACTTTTGCGCGATCTTCTAAATCAGAAATAGACTTCAGGATACTCTGAAGCTTAGGAGGCGTGGGAGGATTAGGAGGCGTGGGAGGATTAGGCAAAGATATTGCTGCGACACCACCACCTACGTTAGGCATCTTAACCTTTAGTTTATCACGGGGCTCTTCCTCTGAGGCATATACAGCTTCGGTACCATCTACAGGTTCCGTACGCATCTTCCCAGAAGACTGACCACCCCTAGAACCAACACCCTCTGTTTTATGCTCTACGACGTGGGGGGTCGCTTGCTGCTTAACTACAGCGGACTTCCCCATCCCCTTGAATAATTTGGAATCTAAATAAAGGTTCGCAGACATTGGTACTCATATTCTTAATAGAATTTACTTTTTGCGGGGACCACCGACACGCCGGGGCGCTATAACATCCACCACAGGATACGGCTTTTTAGAAAACCCCTGGGAAATCGTAGTATTAAACGCTCCGATCGATCCCGTTTGTGGGTCTACATTAGCACCCCCACGAGTCTGAGCAATAGCATTCATACGAGCAGCTAAGACAGGATCGATAGACTTCTTTACATCCTTCTTAGAAGGATCTCCCGCACGAGCAGCAGCCTCGCTACTCTCCTCCTTGGGATCTGCAGCAGGGTCGAGACTAGGAAGATTAGCAATCATACGCTCACCAGGGCTCGGGTGGCGAGCCTCAGCCATCATCTCACCACCACGCTTACGGTCTCCCGCACGAGCAGCAGCCCAACTAGCCTTCGCACCCTTCTCTAAATCAAAATCATCCCAACTAGACTTCTTTACGCCCTTCTTAGAAGGATCTCCCGCACGAGCAGCAGCCCAAGAACTCTCAGAAGTCTCAGGAGATTCATCCTTTTGTGCCCCACCAAGGTGATACCTATAGAACGGAACTCCCATCTTACTAACGGCGGGGGAGGAAAACACCCGTTTGCCGGGTACATTACTAGCAGCACGAAACCCAAAACGCTTCTCAGCACTTCCGCCGGAAGGGTCTTGATCCGCATACCATACGGGCTTAGCGCCACGGCTTTTCTCTTTAGAAAGCTTGGTAGGATCGGGCTTCGACTTCGCCCTATCAAAATAGTCGTCCTGCTCACGCTCTTGAGCGCTTGCGACGGCCTTCTCTAAATCAAAATCATCCCAAAAAGACTTCTTAACAAGACTCTGCGTAGCTCGCGGCTCACTCGTCACTTTGCTACGCCTAGGATCACGCTTCGGGGTTGAACCCTGGGTAACGTAAGGCTCTGTAGCAGGACCCAATGCAGACTCTACAGCAGCACTTCCAAACTTACCCACCTCCTCACTCGCACCCTTAGAACCCTCACTAATAGATGGAGATACACGCCTAAAACCTTGCTTGGCTTTTTTCGCTGAGGATAAAACGGACTCTTTAAGAATATCTTTAGAAGCATCCGAAGACTTACGCGCTGACGCACGAGCAGCAGCCTCGCTAGCAGCAGCGCTCTCGGCCCTCTCCTCAGGAGAAAGTTTCTTGTCACCCTTAATAGCAGCCTTAACGGTAGGAGATTCCGACTTCGCTCCCCGCGCAGCCACCCTAGCCCCCTCCTCAGCTACCTTCTTCACACTACCTCGTGGCCAGGGCTGGGCAAGCTCGCCCCGGCCCTTTGCAGTAACAGCCTTCTCTAAATCAAAGTCGTCCCAAAGAGACTTCTTAGTAGGAGACAGCTTACCAGTCACTTTCTGCGATGGCGGCGTAAGCTCTTTCGCAGCGCTCGCTGCTGCCTTTAACGCCGCAGAAGAACGCAATTCCTTTCTGGGAGATGCCGTAATCGTGACCTGTGGGAACCGCATAGTCTCCGTCTTCGGTTTCCCCCGCTTAGCTACCTTCCCCTTAATGCGCTGTGTGCCTAAATCAATTGGATTTTCCCACGAACCCTTCGGACTCTGAATCTTGTCCAACTCCGCAGACGTATAAGACCCCTTTGGAGTCTTGGATGTCTTCTTAGGAAGATCAGAAGGAGCCTTACGACCAGTCGTAACCTCTAACTCAGAAGGAGCGCCCGCACGACCACCAGAAGCATAGCTGGGAATAGGACCGCCAGTAACAGCACGAGGAAACTCCTTCTTTACAGGAGTGGCAATAAAAGCCGCATCAGCAGCTTCCTTAGACTCAAAAGTCTTATCAATGCCAGGAGCCTTCCAACCACCAGTCGGTAACTTAGTTACCTTGGGAGAACTGCTCTTACCTTTTACTAAATCCATACCATCCCAAATAGACTTCATTACATCACCTCGCCCCTCACGCCTCTTAGCAAGCTCAGGGAATTTCTTGTCTACAGCAGCCCTCACACGAGACCTCTCAGCAGGAGTACCATGCTGAGATACTAAGGATAAAGCACTACGAGCGTGTGCCAAATCCGGAATCGGGTAATTACCAGACTCCTTCTTTTCTTTTACATCATCTGCTTTACTACGAATAGCAAAATCAGACTTGGGTAATTTCCCACGAACCTTAGCAGTTAAATCGCTTTTTGTTAAAACGAAATTTTCAGTAGGAACTACCGTAGGATTACTAAAGGAGTCCCACGTAGAATTTTCAGTAGAGTGGGCCTTATTAAGGTTGGCCTTATCGTGAGCGATAGCGACAGCTTGATCTTGGGGTTTACCAGAATCAACAAGCTCAGCAATGTTATCAGATACTGTCTCTTTACTGTTGCCCTCTTTGAGTGGCATTACTCACCTCTACTCCGTTGGGAGGTAATCATCTCCAATATCCCCGATGGGGGTGGGGTTAACACCTACGACGGTTTGTGCTACATCTTCTCGGTCGCCGCGAGCAATGGCCTTGGAGATCTGCGCCTTCTCTTTAGCGGAGAGCATTCCGCGAGAGGCGGCATATTGAGCGCCGAAAGCTTCTCGCTCTGCTTTGCTCATACGCTTACGAGGCTTTAATTCAGCCACGTCGATTCCAGGGTTGCGCGTAACACGATATTGTTGAGCGCCGTCTAGGTTAGTTAAGGGCTGCTCCAAAACCTTTTCAGAGAGGTCACCGCTTTCAATAATGAGAAGCTCGGCCTCACTATTGCCCGTAGAGTAGGTATAGCGTTGACCCTTCTTAATATTAATAACTTGGCCAGCACTGCAACGCAGTTGCTCACCAAGATACTTATTGCCTCGGCCAGGACCCTTCTTCTCAATGGTTACAAAGAGAAGCCCGGTGTTAACCACCACCGTCTTATTGCCCGTCTCGATTACCTTCTTCCCAATAGAAGACTTGGGTGCAAGGTAAAAGACGTAAGCCCCATAGGACGGAGTTTTGGCAAGGGTGATAGCTTTGCCACCATCTAACTCCGTCGAATCATTCATACCGATGTTACGCAAAGCAACAACTCCCTGAGTCTGCCCCTGTGCCCGACGAATATCAGACCGGGTGATATACGTGCCCTCACTGGTCAACTTGCGGCGGCGCTTAATATTTGTTTTAGCATCCATTTAACTCTCCCCACACCTTGGGCAAATCCATCTTGATTTGCCATCTTTAAAAACCTTTAACAACTTACTCCCACACCGAGAGCATTTCTTCTTTCAACCCATATCAATAAGCTTTTTTAATGACCCTGGGCTTCGCATCTAAGGTTAACTTTATCCTACTCAGTAGATTCCTCAATATATATAGCTCATTTTTAGAAAAAACCAAGTCCTCATTTTTAATCTGGCAGGAATCTATTTTGCCAAGAACCTTAGAAATCCCGGTACATTCATCGTCGGACATATACATCAATCTTCTTCCCCTTTTACAGAAATTATTTCTAAAACGGTTGCAAATACACAACCTTCACACGTGAACACTTTCCAATTCTTATTAGCGGCTATCCCCAGACACCCATCATACGAGTCACAATCGAAGTCCCGACATATCCTGTCGAACTTATATTTATCCCTGCTTCCGAACGGCCCCTTCTCCCGCGATTTGAACTCGTTCCCAGACATTGGTCACCGAGTCCATAAACGCGTCTTTAGAGACGCCCACTTGTTTTGCAACAATACAAGCATATTCAACGGCACCAATTCCCGTAGCAACAATATTGGCTGGAGTTTTATCTTTTTCGAGTCCCATAAAATTACTCAAAGCAATATACAGGTCTTCGGAAGTTTTCTCTACATCCGACCGTACCTCATGCTCGGTAACTTTTCCATTTTCTACAGTTAAAATTTTATCAGCCATTTAATATTCCCCTTAATTATACCAACTGTCATCATTATCTTCGAGTTCCATAACGGCCATTAGACCATCCATAAACTCTTGTCTATCCACCCCGAGATACTTACTAAGTATATACCCGAATCTGAGTGCTTCAACGCACGAGACTCTAAATTTATCAGTGGTGGTGAGTAGTTGAGGATCGTTGTGTAGTCCACACAACGAGAACACCAGTGATTTAAATTCAGGTTGAACCCCTAAATCTTCCATTTCGATATCGTCAAACATTAGGGGTCTCCACAATGGGGTTCTCGCGTGTAAAGGTGTGTGATCTACACACGGGACAGATAGTAAATTTGTCAGAGTTACTTTTTGAGTAACTGAATAGCTCTTTTGAAGAGTAACAAGCCCCACAAAACATACAGAGCACACTACATAGGTTTTTTAATTTAGAAACGTTCACGTTCACGCGACGACCTCAAACCATCTACCCACATTACGGGGGGTAGAGCAACCGAAGAATAGGAAAACGGCCCTATCTCTTCTTGTTAAGTTCCACGCGTTTACGAAAGCTTGAGATAGACGATACCCATGCATGTCCCTCAGCCTCTTTAGTCCTTTTCTTTTTATGGCGTCTCCACCAAATGAACCAGGACGTCGAGACAACAGCGGTCACGCTCAGGGCTATCGCCAATTCCATAAAATTCCTCTCAGATTTCAAAAGCCGTGAAAGTATAAATACCAATTTATACTGAATACCTTCAAGAAATTTAACAAATAAAAGGGGGTGGTATCGGCTAAGTACCTAAGAAGGTTATATTTCAGGTCATGAAATTTCCGCCATATATATAAATGTGGGTACCTAGGGGTCTGGGTGAAAAAAAGGGCCGTCCTAGATAACCGGTTTCAAACAGTTATCTAGGACGGTCCCAGGGGGCTCTACGTTGACGCCTGCGACGTTTCGCGCTCGCCCGTGAAGGTCAAGGTCTCCCACGTCTCCCCGTTCGCTGTGAACGTCTCCGCGAGGTCAACCTCAAATCTCCGTAGGCGACCCATCGGCGTGAGCCGCGTGATCACCTTGCGAGCCGTGAGCTTCGAACCCTTGGAATGGTCGCCCTCTTGGCCCGGTATGACATCCTTCCGGATGCTCAGGCAAAAGAGATGGACTTTCCCGGTTTCGTCGTTCACGGTGGCACCCTTGACGGGCTCCCCGTCCACGATCAGAGGCGAATGGTTCGCCTTGAATCCCGTGGCCGGTTGTCCGTTGGCGATCCGCTGTTGCTCTTTCAGGTTGTTACCCTTCCAAGCAATCCGGCACGCCGTCACCGCCTTGCGAAGATCCTCGACCGTGAAGCCGTGCTTTTCCGCGAGCGTGGACAGGAGCCCGAGCCCGTGAGGCGCTTCCTTCGTCCCGAACAGATGCACAAGCTCGGCAACCGAGCGAAGCAGCACCCCTCCAGGCCCGTAGTAGCGTGGACCCACGATCACGGTATGCCGTGCAAGCTCTCCCGAACCCTTGGCGCGGTAGAGAAGCGAAGCGAACCGACCCGGCGCGTTACGCGCCACAATGTCAACGAGTGTTTCCGTCATAGGAAAACCTCCAGGCTGAAGTTATGAGGGAACGACGTTCCCCCTTACAACAACCATTCTCTGGGTTGTGGGTTCGACGTCAAACGGACAAAAAAAGGGCCGACCGATGCGCCCGTGTTAGGGGAACATCGATCGGCCCTCACTCCAGCCCTAGGAGTTAATGGGTACCCGCGAGGCGTACACCTCCAGGTTCCGCGCTTCTTGGCGCGTGTTCTTCGCCGCCGTGGCGATCTCCTGGACCGCCGTAGTGGGGATCTCCTGAACTCCTGGACGGAGCATCTGAGAGGCCATAGCGTGGGCCTTCCCGCTCAACACTCCCGCCGACGACCGGAGCGCCTTGACGCGAGCCGTGATGGCTCCTTGACGCTCCCGAAGATCCCGAAGCTCGATCTCCATGCGCTGCATGGCACGCGTCCGAACCTCAACGAGCTTGTTAGCAGCCCGACGAGCGCCCGCTTCCCGGTTGGCTCGCGTTGCGGCAAGCTCCCGATCGTTGTGCAGGATCCGGTTGCTCGTCTTGAGCTTGATGATCTGCGCGTCACGGCTGAAGACCTCCGAACTGACCGCCGCGACCTGAAGCCGCCGCGCCTCGTCCAGACCCTCCATCGTCTCCGCGTGACACTGACGCTCGCGGTAGATCTGCTGGAACAGGAAAACCGAAAGGCCGACAAGAGCCACGAACGCGAGAGAGAGAAATTCAACGATTGCATATGTACCCATAAGGTACCTCCTAGGCTGTGATGGGGTTTCCCCCGTTTTGTTGATGGTTCTAGTTTCTGGGTTGTGGGTTTACTGTCAAACGACAAAAAGGGGAGCCCAAAGGCCCCCCCCTCTTCTAGTCCTGATCACCCAGTTCTTGAGTGATCATCTGCTCCAGCGTCTCGTGTGTCTCAATGTCCACCCGCAGAACAGCTAGACGCTCGCAGAGATACAACCGGGCATGACCTCTCGACCCATCGACGGCCTCTTCAAGCTGTAACTCTTCATCCCGAAGAGCAACGCGAGTCTGGCAGGTCTCATAGCGCCACGCCTTCAAGGTCTTACGCCTTGACTGTCTCTGAAGCTTCACCTCTGCCCCTCTAAGCTGCTCCCGCAGATCAGACAAACGCTGCATCCGACTCGCCCCCGCTAGACGAAACTCCATCGAGCCCGCCCACCGCCGACACTCGGGGGAGTCTAGATCTTCCAAAGACTCCCGGCACTGTTGGATTGCCGAACGTAAATCGGCAATGACCCCGACAGTCTTAGAGATACCCGTGGGCTTACCCTTCGAAAACTTGCCCCGGCCCACGGCTCCGTCGGGGCTTCGCGATCCTCTTGATCGCTCATGATTGATGCTGTGCACGTGATGGCCTCCTTGGTAGTTGTTGGGTGTGTAGGTTGGGGGCGTCTTTATAGACCCGCCCCAGGTCTACAGACTTGCAAGTCTGCCGGGAGGAGTTATAGACCCGTCCCAAGTCTCCCTTTGGCTGTTGAATGACGCCACTCGGCACAACGTCAGCGCATATTACGGCCCTCCTTTGTGGTTGTTGATGGTTCTAGTTTCTGGGTTGTGGGAGATCAGTCAAATCCCCCGAATGTGTAGATTGGGGCAGTTTTACGACTTGCCCCACGTCGTGACCCCGAGCCCACCAGACGAGAATGCATCCGGCGTTATGTTGGGAGGTCTAACGCATGGTTTACCTCCGCTCTGCTGCACGACCACCACATCTAATGAGGCCGCGCCTTCCGTTTAGCGTACCCGTAGGACAGAGACCGATCTGACGACTCAGACCGAACCGGTTAAGTTTACACCCGGCGACCCCTAGGCTTTGCTCTTGTATAAGGGGGGCAGATTTGAGACTTGCCCCAGGTCCTCGCGCCTCGTGTGTCCGCTAGCCGGTGCTATCCCCAGGCAATAAGCCCGAACCTCTGTTGACCCCGAGTGAAAGCCGATCTAGCTGGTAGCTTTGCGCGTTTTGTTGATGTCCCCATTCTCTGAGTAATGGGGAAGCAGTCAAACAAGCAGAATTAAACGACAGGCACGCCGGAGACGTTGAAGCGACGCCGCCTCACGATTGATCCCCGTCATCATCCCGCAAGGTATTCTTGCAGGGTACCGCAACATGACCAACACCATCCCCAACATAGGGAAGGTTTGGATCTTGAACCTCCACGACTGCGGGACCATCCCCGCCCCTCAAAGCCTCGCGACAATAGGGACAACGAGAGGACGGAGGGCGCCAGGAACAACTACGACCCGGAGAATAAGAACAACCAGTGAACGGGTGGGGTTTCAAATGAAGCTCTGTTAGCTCGCCGAAAATGTCCTCGATCGTTGCCTCTGCTTGTGCTTTGTGCATCTCCAGAATGGCTAACACGGTCTCGATGGCATCGGGCGCGTCATCGTCGCTGTCCAATGCTTCGAAGTTGTGTCGATCTGGAAACTTGAGAATCTCGATCATCCGCTTGATGTCCGACATAGGAACCGAAACCACGGGACCGCGCCACCAGGGCTGACGTAATTGCTTTTTCATGGGAACCTCCTTTTCTGTTGGTGTCTCTATTCTCTGAATTGTGGGAAAGCAGTCAAACAACAAAAAAGGGGAGCCCAAAGGCTCCCCCCTTCTAGTCCTCGTCGTACTCGTCGAGGCCCTCTTGGCACGCCTCCTCACCCTCCCGACGCGTACGCCGTTCGATGGTCCGGGATTGTGCATCCATTGAAGCCCGCGAGATGCGGGAACCAGGGTGACCCTTGCCAGGATCTCCCCAGAAATTACCTCGCCGCCCCCGGTGACGGGGGATAAACGACTTCTCACCCCCGCCCATTTTTCGCTGCATACCTCGCCTCCATTGGGTGCTTCTCACGAAGCCATCCCTTGCTTGGGTTACTGTCAAAATGCCGCCACGCGCTCCAGGGATTTCCCAGAATCCGCGACCGCTGCTCCAGATACCACCACCCGCCCCAGTGGCGGAATTGATAATCATGCTCGACCACAATTGCTCCTTTCCTGATGATGTCTCTATTCTCTGAGTTGTGGGCAACCCGTCAAATTGCGAGAATTGCCCAAAGTGTAAATTGCCCCGCCCGAAGGCGGGGACTTGTTGAAACGCTATGCTGCGATGTACTGGCGGACCAGCAACTCACGAGCATCCGCGTTGATTTTGGCACCCTTACCGTACAGAACGAAGTTCGTTCGGTCTTGGTCGGTGGCTGCCTTGTGGCGCTTCATGTGGTTGGTCCACGCGGTCACCGAATTGAGAGCGCCCCAGGCTGTGCCCTTGCGCCCGTCAATCTGTTGACCCGGACCTTCCGAGTACATGAAGCCCAATTCACCAACGGCTCGCCGCTGCTGACCTGACCAGTTGTCCGGATTTGCAGGAACCGACTTATCACCAAACACAAGCTTGGTGTGGAAGGCTTCCACGTCATCCGTTGACATCTTGATCGAGGCAAGCTGCTTGCCCAGGATCGCGTAGGCTTCGAAGCTTTGACTAGCCAAGCCGAGAGCCTCACGAGCTTGTAAGACTCGCGTCTCACTCATGATCCCCTTGGTGTGCTTCTGCTTCGAAATCTGACCCTTTCGCTGTGCCTCACCGAACGCCATCCGCTCCGTGTTCTCGCATACGATCAGAGTACCGGAGGCCCCGAAATCCAGGGTGGTACTTCCATCGTAAGAGTCACGGACGACCAGATAACGCTCCATGATGTCACCCGGTACGATCTCCAGATTCTCGCCCGTCAGCTTCGCGGCCATGAAGGTCTTGCGACCGTCCGCGAGGCTTCCGACCGTCTCTAGTACGATCTCGCCATCCTCCACCAACTGATCAAGAACCCCGAAGGCTTCCCGAATCTGGACAGGGGTGTAATCCTTGCCCATGACAGAAAGATGTTTTCCGTCATTCTCGCGATAAACGAGACGGTGAGAATCAACCGGATCAGCGCTCGCCTGAACCTTCTTCACCAGGGCGCGAAGCTTCTTCGCGTCCCACTTCTGAAGATCAGCACCCAGACCGATCAGACGTTGGATCTCTCCAGAGTGATCAGCGATCAAGTGAGACTGAGCCACGAAGTGATGCTCCATGCCAGCCAACTTGAACAGGTCTTCAGTTAGCGCGTTGTCGTCAGCCACCAGATCTTCAGAGAAGAACGAACAGCCTTTCCACCACACACGTTGAAGGTTCCGTTTGCGGGTAGCAAACATCGCGATACCGTCAGTGTTGAATTCTAAATTATGAGCCATGCGGCCCTCCTATGTAATGAGTAAAGAAACATAGACTCGGAACCCGTGTTCCTCATCTGGTACCCATTCTCTGGGTTGTGGGTTCGGCGTCAAATCGACAAAAAAATACCCGCCAAGGACTCCCCGAGTTTACTAGACCCAAAGAATCCCCGACGGGCAACCCACCACGGAGGAAGAACAAAAACCGCAGCGTAACTACCAGGGGCGGACCTCTTCCTTGTCCACCCACGTCCTCTGATCACCGTCCTCTGGATGCCACCACCGCACACGATAGCGTGAGACAGCACGAACACCCGCAGAGTCCACGGCATAACCGCGCTCGATGACGTCACCGATGTAACGCCCCCACAGGAGCACCCGGCTCACAGATGACCCCACTTCTTCTGATACGACTCGCACATGCGAGCACGCACCTCAACAGCAAAGCTGTCATCCGGGATCTCTCGGAAACTCACCAAACCCTGAGAATCCAAAACCTCCACAATTGCCAAGAATTGCTCGAATTGTGAAATAATTGCCTTGGGGATAATTGCCTCGGGAATCCGAGCGGTGTAGTAGCTGTCCATACCTGGCACCCAAGTGATCTCCATGGGGTATGTCTTCCCAAGTGCATCAATTATTGATTGATCAGGAAACAGGTGCTCCCTGGAACAACTAAATTGCACGTGATCAGCAGATTGCAATTGCTGGGGAGTCACCTCCCCAGCGTTGAATTGCACCCACGTACCCGTAAACGATTGAAAGTGCATCATATCTCCAGCAGGCGACGGGTGCGCCCGGTGACCTCGTTGCGCTTGCTGGAAGCCTCGGCGCTCTTGCGCCTCGCGTCCTCTTGCGAGCTATCAACGAGATTCTCAACCATTCCCAAAACCTCACCAAGTGAGAGTTTGAGAAACTCAGAAACATCCTTGGGGTGATCAATCTTGAACTCCGCGCCCGTAGGGGCGGTGATCTTGACTGACTTCTCACCGGGCTTTTGGTACCGGCTTTCCCGCAGGGTTATCTCAACGCTGCCGCCTCGGTCTGTCCCGATGCGGATAAATTCTGACTTAATCATAAGCCCTCCTAATAGTGGTGGTGGTGGGGATGGTAGGATTCGAACCTACAGTGCCTTACAGCGCCGGGGTTACAGCCCGGTAGAGATGCCAATTTCTCTATCATCCCCTCAACTTGTAAACCATTCTACGGGTAGTGGAGTCCGTGTCAACTCCACAAATATATAAGGGGGCAGTTAAACGCTTACCCAGGCGCCGGAGGCTAGTTGAGGATGTTTTGTCCTCTGAGTGTCAGCCGAACCTCTTCTTGAGAGAGTCGGGCCGCGTGACAGATGCCATCCATCAGGTTGGCACGGTGAGCGGTATCCTCCTCCATCTCAGCCTCACTTGTGGGGAGATTTTTTCGAGTGAAGTACATAAACGACGCATCTCCAATAGTCTGAAGAACTGCCAACGTTGCTTCTGAGGCAGTACCCGCACGCGCAGAGAGAAAGAGCCACTCCACCGAGCTAACAAACTCAGCAAGAGTATCCTCTATCTCTTTAGGCAGGGGCACAGGAACCAGAGCCAGGTCCATAAGCACATGACCCAGAATCAGGTGAATGCCCATAAGTGGCCGATCAATTGCGGTACCGTGATGAAAATCACGGGACTTAGACGTTTGAACGGGCATACCGTTTTTATCAAACTCAAACCAAAACCGCAGCGTCTTGCCCCCGTCAACACTGCCAACCGGCAGGTTTCCAATAAGACCAATTTCCATAAAATCCTCCGAAAATAAAAGAAAGGATAACAGCCAGAGGAATCCCTGACTGCTACCCTTACAAGTTTACCGGTAGTGGAGTCTGTGTCAACTACAGACCACGACCCTTACCGTCAGGATCAGCGGCATTAATTCCCCATAGCTTCGCCGCATCAGGAGAAAGATCAATAGCAGGAAGCTCGCCCTTCTCGGCCCCACCGTTCTCCCTGATAACCTCCAAGATGGAGACAGCGGGCACGCAGTAAGCAACGTTACACGAGCCCCCGCCCAGCCACTTCAGCAGCTTGGTGGTTGCAGGATACTCACCTTCGGCAAGTCTACAAACCCACGCAAGACTAAAAGCCCTCTCCGAATCATCCGTAAACTCTGGAGGCATAATCTGAACCTCAACGTGCGTATACGGACCTTCCATGTCCTGGGGTAAACAGTCATGACCACGAGAAGCCTGCACAGACAGCCTAAGACCGTTCGCACATACAATTGTATCGCGATGAATCATCATTCCGTCTTTTTCCATAAAATTGCCCTTCCGGATAAAGGAAACACGAGCCGGGTACCTCCCGACTCATGATCCTAGTTTACCGGTAGTGGAGTCTGTGTCAACTACCTACGTGGATATCCGACCGTCGGGGGCAACGCCTCCGGTCATAACCGGATCATGCCCGTGGGGCTTTGTACCCATGCGGTGAACGGTTACCAGTACCCACTTGGAAGGCAAGCCACAGATTCCGGTACCGTCAAGGTCGTGAAGCACGTCGGTATGATCCAGGCTAGAACCGTACCTTTCGGCTAAGTTTTTGATCGCTTCAAGTTGAGATTCTGTCATTCTGTAAATCCTCCAGGTGTAGGAGCGACCAAAACAGCCGCCACTAGTATTAGGTTACCGGTAGTGGAGTCCGCGTCAACTACAGGGTACGACCCGAGGCTTGGCCCGACAAGACGCTCATCTGGTGAGCCATCTCGCCATCGTACTCTGCCTGATCAAACGCCCGTTGCGTCAAGATCTCATTCACAACCTTCAAGAATTGTGGCGTGAACTTAATCCCAAGGTCGTAGTAATGATCACAGTGACCATCGCTAATACCCTCATTACCAGCCACGTCACAATACGTAAGATTCAACGCTTGAGCAATTCTCCAAATCTCTCGACGCCTGTGTTTCTCATCAGACTCTCGACGCCTTGCATTCTCGTCCATCAAACTCTCCTAATCAGTTAACAGACCCCATTATACTTGTTGTGGGGTCCACGTCAACTACCGGGCTGGTAACAAAAAAGGGAGGGGCCGAAGCCCCCCCCCGAATTGCCCTACGCGGCAAGCTGGTACTGATTGACCAACAATTGCTTCGCACGCTCGTTAACGGCGTTGCCGTTACCGAACACAACGAATTGCGTCCTATCCGTCGTGACGTCTCGCCTATGATTTTTCATGTGCGAGGTCCACGCCGTGACAGAATTGAGCGCGCCCCATGCCGTTCCCGCTCGACCCTCGATCTCTTGACCGGGACCCGAATGGTAAAGGTAATCAAGCTCGCCCATCGCACGCCGCTGTTGACCGCTCCAGTCGTCAACGTCTGAATTCCGCTTGTCCCCAAGAATCAGGGCTTTGTGGAAATCATCAACCTGCGTTTCAGACATTTTGATAGCCGCCAGCCGATTTCCGAATTCTGCGAACTCTTCAAACTCAGCCTTGGCAATGCCCAACGCATCACGAAGCGCGTCAATCCGATTGGCACTCATGATGCCGCTCGTGTGCTTGGCCTTCGCCCGTACACGACCCTCACCCATCGCTGCCCGCAACGTGTTCTGACACACGACCAGGGTAGCAACAGAGGCAAAGGTAAGCGCGAGCGAACCATCGTAGCTGTCAGCGGCCAACAGGTAACGCTCCATCACATCACCAGGAACAACAGAGAGAGGATCTCCCACAATGCTCGTAGCGATAAACGTGCGCTTCCCACCGTTCAGCGTTCCAATGGTCTCAATCGAAAGCTCGCCGCCCTCAATCAAGGAATCCATAACGCTGTACGCCTCCAACACCTGCACAGGACGGTAGTCCTTGCCCATGACAGAAAGCTGAACTCCGTCCACATCCCGATAAACCAAGTTATGGGAAGGAACAGAAATAAACTCTCCGTCTACCTTAGCAAACAACGGCGCTTTCTCAATCTGGTAGTTCATACCAGCAGCCTCAACCGCAACCTCTACGCCAGCGTCCTCAGGGATGGAAACTCCCTCATGATGCCAGGGCTTATGGATGCCCGAGTAAGCGAACCGCGCAATGCCGTCCGTGTTGAAATCTAATCCATGCATTCTATAACCTCCAGTCTGTGAGGGGAATCCCTCGTTTAAGTCTGATACCAGTTTACAGGTTGTGGAGTCTTAGTCAAGTACCGAAAAAAGAATCTCGTAAGACCCTTAAAAAACAGGGGAAACACAGGAATCTGGTTATTAGCCAAACCCCCATATCTCCCCTGCCGGAGGACAACGCACAAAACAACACCACGAAACTATCTTACATGCGCCCGCACACGCAGGCTACGACACCGAGCCCGCCTTAGTGGCCTCCACTGCCGCCTTAAGGCCCTGCTCCATAGCTACCCGAGGGTCCACGTCACACGTGGTCTTACCCTTACGTAGCGCCTCGCGTGCAGCATCTTCCCAACCCTCTCTTACGTAAAGAGAGAAACTAAGAGAAAACTGAGAAGCGTCATTAATGAGAAACACCGCAGTTTTCCGCACGTCATATTTCCCAAGAGTATCAAAAATTGCTTCTGGGCTTGCGTCTTGTCCACCATGAACCCCGTACTCAAAAGGCTCAGAATTGACAATTGCGTACCCATGCTCTGCGGGATCGACACCATCAATTGTAATTGCATACCCCGACTTGCCCTCAATGGCATACAGGTATGCGGCAGGGTCGTTGAGGATGCAGTCACCACAGGACTCTTGTCCCTCAACGTAGACCCCATACATCTTCCACCCATGGCTATCGGGGCTCTTGCGGTAAGCACCACCACACTCGTCACAGGTGGTCCACTCGTCATGCCACTCAATTGCGTGCTCTAGGAGTTCCGCAAGTTCTCCAAACTTCTCTAAAATTGGATCGTTCCAATCAGCAAAGAACACACTATTGCCATCGGGAACTGAATACCCTGGCTCACTGTACTTGGGAGCCCAAGCAAGGTAGTGCCCGTGTTTATTGAGAAGGCCAATAGCCTCCATAAATTCTTCTGAAGAAACTGAGCTTTCCTCAGTCTTCTTAATTAACTGTTCAATACGACTAATCATTCTTTTCCTCCGTGGCTAAGGGCGCAAAGTAGGCCCCCCTACGGGGGCCTATGTTATCACATATCAATCTCTACACAAGCGCGCTCAGGCGACTGAGTATCAACCTCGTAACGCTCCTGCTCCCCCACCTCGCGATAGAATTCCTCAGAAGAAACCAACAGTTCCTCCATCTCGGAAATCGGAGACGGCACCGGAAGTGTGGCGTACACCCGAAACATAAAGACCTCCTAGCATTATATAATGGACGAGCAACGCCCGACCTTGATACCAGTATACACGTTGTGTAATCCCTGTCAAGTACCAAGATAGTATAAGAAAAAACCCCCTACCAGTTACCCAGCAGGGGGAAGGTTCCCGAGTGCGGCCCCAATGGAAGTAAGGGCGGTACCTAGTGACCTTTTTGTTTTAGTGCTACAGCCCTTCCTCTGGCGCACTTTGAGAGCCCAACAGGGTCTCTATGACACCAATTAGGCCATCTATCTGCGGCATGTCAAGCGCAAGCTGCTCATCCACCTCTGACAGAGGAGGAAGGTTCAGATTACGGTTATGGTAGGGAAGGCTCTTTTTGTCCTTCTCATCATTTAGAAAACGCTCCAATCGCGAAGTCATCAGTAAACCTCCAATCGCTCAGTTATCTCCCACGCATCATCAAGCCGCTTCAGCAACGCCTCAGATTGAGCAGCCTGCTGAGTAAATATACTCGCAGTGTGCCGCTGCAACGAAGTAGTCTCTACAGGAACGTATGGGTTCCCTGAGTCTGGGTCAAACACCTGCTCGCCCGTCTCAGCCAGGTCGTTAAACTCTCTTGCGGTAGCCAGTTGATTACGCACAAGCGTATCGACCGCGTTACGAAGCTCCTCAACAGAAAACACCATCTTAGCACTAGGCATAAAGCCCTCCTTAGCAGTTAACAGACCCCATTATACCAGGAGTGGAGTCTGTGTCAACTACCAACACTCAAAGGGTGCTTCCAAGCGTTCCGTTACCATGGTGTAGACCCGCGCACCTGAGTCGCGCTGTTCAATGTCTCCCACCTCTTCTCCGACCCGTCCGTACGCCGTATCTAGGTCCAGTTCTTCAGTAAAGTCGAAGATCTCATTAATGATCTTATCCCACGGGGGGTAACACTTAGTCTGCATGGCGCCGAAAGCTAGCCCGCACACAGGGATCTCCCCTGGGCCACGAGGCCGCAACGTTACGATACCAGCATCGTCAATACAGTCTGCTATACCTTCCCACACCTGCCGCTCCGTGTAGAACCCGTTCCGAGAGCAACTAGCCGCCTCAGCCTTCTCACCAAGCCACGCTTGGAACTTGACGATCTTGGCCTCTTCACCAACCACCAACAATTGCCACTGACTACGATAACCCATAAAAACCTCCGTACTCTATAAAATTACTATTCACTATTGTGCATGTCTTGAGCCTGCACAATAGCACGATACATAGGGAAAGCAGACTCAATCAGAAACTCCATATCCTCTATATTAGAATTCTCACGCAAAGAGGGCTCTACAGTACTCAAACTCTCTACAGCGAGGTGCAATGCCTGACCAATAATATACTGACCACGCGCACTATTAACAAAGGACCAGTCTTCTTGTTTTGTGGCCAATTGGCCCTCCTATTATTCTATAAATTGCAGGACTTAACGTCCTAAGCATAGAACGTTAATAACACAACCCTCACGAGTTGTCAAGGACTAAATTGCACGTGCGGCCCTTCGGGCTGCGAGCTTCTTAGCGTGTGCCTCACGGACCCAACCCCGCCATGCAGGATTGCTCTCTGGTACCATATCAAGATAAGACAGAGGGCATGTAAGGTAATAGGGACCATCATCCTCAGTGAGGTCTTTGTAGCCCCACCCATCAGACGCACCACCATCCCTAAGCAAGTCGCATCCGATCCAACGGGCGCTCTTCCTGCCCTCGTCCCATACACGCTCGCGCACGCTCCATAGCACGTTACCACGAAGACACTTCTTCAATGTCGTAATGGTGAATCCAGCGCCCTGGTAAGGTGCGTTAAGCTCCTCAATCCAGTCTTTCCGAGAAAACCACGGTTTGTGTAACCAACCCACTTCTAAACCTCCTCGATCACATCGAAGTCAACTTCAACACTGTCAATCACGTATTCTGGTACTTTATATTTTTTACTCATTCTGAAACTCCGCGCTATCCCCGCAAAACGAACATGCGAAATACTGGGGATCTACACGTTTAAGGGATTCCGATAATTCTCTATCCTCGTCAACCGTGATGTTTATTGAGAACAGATGTTGATCCCCCTCATGGGAGGAACACTCTTTATTGATACACCGTAAAATCATTTTCTATAATCCCCACGATTTGTAAGCTCGCTCCAACGCTGCAAAGGCTTTCTTTGCGGCAGTGTGCAATTCAAAAACGATTACAATCTTCTTTTCCAAGAGTTTCTTATCGTCCAGACATAGACGACACTCAACACAAGTGATTCCCTTAGTCTGCTCTACACAAGGAACGTAAGTTATACCATCCTCTGTAAATGCCTTTTCTGGCATCTTAGCAGTAGTAATTGAAGCGGCGTAGCCCTTAGCCATCGCCTGCTTAACCTCGTCCTTGGTATGACACGACGCCAGCACGCTCATAGCACCCCACGCAGCGCGTTTAATCGACTTCCACGCGTGAGCGTACGTCCAAGCGTCCGTAGGGCGCTTACGGGCCATAAAACGGCTAGCAGCGTCACCGACTAACTTAGCCTCTTCCTCAGTCTTACAGTCACCAACTACGTGAACTCGTAAATCTAGTAAACCAGACAATCCATCGATCGCCTTAGCTTCTGCTTTCGCAACATCCATAGAGGAAGAGTTTATAGCAGCGGTGTTTAACCTTGCGGTATGGATACCCACGCGAGCGGCCTCACCATAACAACCATTTTTGAGAAACGGGCAATCACCCGGACAACTAGGTTGTGCAGCATAGGTGGCGCTAACTGGCCCCGTCTTTTTGTTGTGGGATAACTCGATCCCTTTCGCGATAGCTAACAT
>Ga0114909_1000813_pt1 | contig 20197 bp, 17 predicted proteins | sample MalvireepMed_906_FD_87290 | JGI IMG/M metagenome (GOLD analysis project Ga0114909, IMG submission 87290) | Marine viral communities from the Global Malaspina Expedition - Malaspina viral metaG DeepMed_906 | ecosystem: Environmental > Aquatic > Marine > Oceanic | place: Mediterranean Sea...
GATAAGGAGAGACCATTATCTCTTTGTAAATATTGTTTTCTCTGTGTAGCGCGAAGCGCCTCGTTGTACTCTGTGGTTCAATTTGTCTTTTTCACAAAGAGAACAGAATGAGAAGACAATGAGGTAACCATAGAAGTCAGTTTAATCTTTTCCTCTAAAGCGCAGCGCCTCTTATCCTCTTTGTGCGTTAAAGATTTTTTCTAACCACAGAGGTTTTGTAACATTCGATTGAATTACTGATTGACACTTGGAAGGTCAATATTATCAGCCAATTAACACAAAAAAACCAAACAAATATTGACAGTCAATATTCATTATTTTTATTGACACTAAATACTCCAGTCTTGACATTTTTTACACCGAACTTCTGGTTTTGCTTACCTTTATAAGAACTGCTTTGTAAGAATAAGCCTCAACTTAAACAGCCAAATTTGATTTCTAAAGTTGTATGGACTTCCCAGCTTTCTCTCACTAGTTCTTGACCTACTTTTCCTAATAGCAGATTATGAATCTAGTTATGCATTTGGGATTATCCAGACATGATCTGTAACTTGTCGGATTCAGAATGAAAGAAGTCTGTGGTAATAGTGTGTTACATGACAGCTCTCGGTATTTTCTATAAACCTTGTAAATACAATGTCTGCTGAAACAACACTATTAAGCTGCACATCAATATAGTGGGGTTATGATGGATTTATTTACACCTATAGCAGAAGATGAAAAGTTACACCCAATATTTAAAATGATACTTCAGAAACAATATGGACCTGAACGAGAAGTTTTAAACTCATGGGCTAAAGGTTTTGAAGATAGAGATGGAAAGTTTGTTTATGAACTCCAGACTACTTTCGAATCGTCAATGTGGGAATTATATCTTAATGCATTTTTAAATGAACTTGGAGCTAATACGGACTTTTCTAAGCATGCTCCAGATTTTATAACTGAATTAGACAGGCCTATTGTAATAGAAGCAACAATTGCAGCCCCACCCCAAGGCGGAGAAGCACCGGCTGGACACTCTCAAAAATTTGCGCCAACGGATTTTGCTACTTTCAATCAACAATCAGCAATTCGAATATCCAATAGCCTTTCATCCAAAATAAAAAAATATCGAACTAGTTATTCCAAACTGGAACATGTAAAAGATAAACCCTATGTTATTGGTTTGGCATCTTTTGATCGTCCTTATTCACACTATGCTGTAAATAGAGCAATTGTAGCAGTCTTATATGGACTATATGTTGATGAAGAAACAACTATTGCAACTGGAGCCAATGAATTAATTAAGTATCCTGTTGATTCTGTGATAAAAAATGAAAATGCCACAATACCATTAGGTCTTTTCACCACGGATGAGTTCAAAGATGTTAGCGCTGTAATTTATAGCTCTTTGGCTACTTGGGGGAAAATTCGTGCTTTGGCAGATAATCCAAGTGCTCAAACCGTCTTTCATACTAGTCACTTGCCTGTTGATGGTAGTATCTTCCCAGAGATGCGTAATTCTATGAAAGCTAATTATACAGAAGATATTGCAGATGGATTACATATCTTACACAACCCATTTGCAGAGCACCCTTTGGATGTAAATACTTTTAATCATGGACGAGTAGCTCAATACTTTGTGGATCCTGAAACAGGAATGATGGATGTTATTGCACCGGATGATTTTCTTTTATTGAGACAATTAATGAGTGTAGTCGTACGTGCTGATGCTTAACAAGAGCAAGTTTAGGCTCTTAATTTACCTCGGTGCAAGTGTAATCAGCTAGGTAATTTGGTAAGGGAAAATGAATTTTAACCAAAGATTTGAATGTACAACTTGTGAAAGTTTGGTTGATTGTAGAATCGGTATGTCTAACAGAGATGTTCAACCAATAAGGTTTTGCTGCCCAAGTTGTGGCGAGGCGATCCATATAAATATTGGTGATGGAAAAGGCGTAAAAGTAAAAGGGGCTAAGGCCGTTGAGTTTGAGGGACCTTTTGTTAACGAGTATCCATTTGTCGATTTACACCTAGATTTTCCTGTTACTTTTGGTGAGTACAAAATGGGGCATACACCATTTTTAAAAGCTGTAGGTCGAATTGGTCATAAAAACTTTGGCATTCACAATGCCAGATTGAATGGTTTGAACATATTGCATTCGAAAACTAAAGAATTAGAGCGTGTTCTGCGTTTGTACTCAAAAAACGTTAATTTATTTGGACGGTTATGTGAAAAAGAATTTGGAGAAACTCTAAGGTCTGAAAAGCCTCAAGATGTAAACTTAGCCCTATACTGCGTGATAGCAAAAGTATTTGCTCCTTTTTCAATGCCATCCGAGAATGCAGAGTCTGTTTCTATTCATATGAAAGGTATTAAGGGTGCATTATCTTCTAATGCGGTGGCATTTGATGCCTTTTTTGAAGAGATTATCGAAACCGATTTTTTAAAGAATACACAGTATGATTGCTTAGAAATTTACCCGCAAATTTTGGCAGCCGAGTTAGCATTTAGACCTGCATTATTTCTGGACTTTGACACCGATTACGATAAAGAGTTAGTTGCTTTTAGGGTGTCTACAGATGACTTTCAAAAGTACAAAGATCTATACAAAGATATCTCGGAAATTCTGTCTCGTCAGCTCATTCTGGTAGCAGGAATTAACAACATTATTTATCGTAAAGATCATAATAAGTTTAAATATGTTGGCAAGGCAACGCCGAAGTCACTCAACCAATTCGCAGACCTACCATATGGATTTAAAGTCGCCCATTTAGACGAGTGTTGGTACCAAATTAGTGAAGATGCAATTAATAACCAGCTCCGCAACTCAATTGCGCACGTTAAAGCAGAATATGATGATACTTCTCAAGTTATCACTTACTACCCTAAGAAAGAAGGCATAAAGCAAGAGAAAGCGGAATCAATTTACTTCATTGATTTTATGAGGAAAATACTCATATCATACCGTGAAATGCATCGACTACATCAGTTAATTAAATGTATGTTTAACTATGAGTATTTGATTCGTAAAAAAGCTGCTTAACAAAAGCTCAAGGCTTTAACATACTTTTTCTAACCTTGTTTAAACGCGCTAGAGCTATAGATCTAACACATTTATGTCCATTGACGAGTTACAAACATAACTAGCCTTTGCCCCAAAATCATTTGGCGTTCAATTCCTGAGCGCTATCTTAAGCCAGTTCTTGACCTAATTTTCCTAATAGTTAATTAACGTCTGTGCTTGGCATAAATTGTCATAGATAAGGAGCCTTATTCCTTTTATTAGTTTTTAAACAACGAATAGGTAACCTATTCGTTTTTCGGTGTATCATATGCATATATAGTTGAATGAAATCAAATAAGTTTCTATCTATTCGTTTAAATCAAGGGAAGATACTATGGCTGTAAATCATGTTGATCATTCAAGAGATTGGTCGAAGATTAAATCTCTTTTGGAGCTTTCCACACGAGCCTCATCTGGTTCGCAAGAATTCTACAGTTTAGAGCAGCAGAAAGAAGCTGAAGATTTAGCAACATTTCTAATGCACTCATCACTTACTACAGAACCTTTAGATAGAGACTGTGTGTCAAAGCTTCTCAATGGAACTAAGTTATGGGAGCAGAATGGCGAACTCGTATCGATTAGCAAAGGTATTGAAATTGAATATTTAGAAGAGTGCTGCCTTGTAATGTTTGAGGCTGATTGTCTTTTACTTACCTGTAACTTAGAAAACCACCTTGAGCAGCACGTCGATGACTCTCTGATTCCTGTAATAGAAACACTCAGAACTTTACAACATATTCAACGTGGTCAGGAAGGCTACAAAAAGCCGAATCTCTATGTTTCAGAAGAAATATGGAACAGAGAATTTGCTAGTACTTCCCTTTTACTCCCCTATGTTGAAAAAGAAGATAACTCGTATGTTTTCAACGGAAGAAACCATAATCTTAACCTACTAGTCAGTACCTTTTTGTGGCAGAAATTACTTTCTAACTCGACTAGCTCTGAGGAAGCATTCGAACAGTGGCTACGTATCATGCGTTTTACATGCAGTGCCGCGTTTCCTGTTCTTAAATATGCGACGTCAGATGCTGAGTACAGTGCTTATACAGCAGAACTACAAAAACACTTATTAAAGCTCCCTGTCCCTAAAGATTTAGCCCGTTCAATATCAAACAGTAACCATTTTTCTGACGTTGTTCTCAATTACACTCAAACGATAAAATTAACCATTTCGATTGGAGGTTCACAAGCTGAGGGGGTATCTAAAAACGCAGATGAATGTGTGAAGCAACCTCGACAAAACGTGGTAAAAAGGGACTCTTTGCTTTCCCTCAACTCTCATTCATTGCGTAATGTTAGTAAAAACGAGTTTGCTGAAATACAAGAGCATTTGGAAAGCAGAATTTATTTCGATGGGGTCGGGTACTTTTATAGTTGGTTGATTTCAGATTTCATAGAACAAAACATTTATGTTGATAGCCATTCGCTATCTTATCCTCGTATAGTTACAGATTTAATTGAATTTTCGTTGAAGCATCCTTTACTTAAGCATCTTCTTTTCAGTAACGTGTTTCGATTTGAATTATTACCTAAGTATTTCTGTCTTCTACTATCTAGAATAGACACATGCAACTTCGCGATATTCTGGTTTTCCTATTTCTATGATGACATTGCGAATCAGATTTCAAATCGAGGCATTTTAGAAGAATTGGAGATTTTTATTTCCCAAAAATATGCAGTAACAAACACTGACAATATTTATTGTAATGAAGATTTTATTGATATTGTGTTTGTATTAGCTAAGAAGTTACGCTTATACAAAGATGATTTTAAAGATTCACGGTACTACACATTATTTGACAACTTTTTAAAGCATCAACAGCCTAATAAAATACTATCAATGATTGATATTATTAACAAAGTAGATATGAGCGAACATGCTTATCCGACCGCAGGGATTTTTAATCTACGTATCAAATATTTCTTATTATGGTGGCTATATGATTTCATCGATAGGAATTCGCTTGATACTGAGCAGGTGTATATAAGCTCATTAGTTAACTTTATAACTAATGAGCTAGAGCAAGACCTAATAGTAAATTTTGAAGGAAAAAAATCAAACCTAGATGCTTCAATTCTTATTAAACAGTTCCCTTGGTACAAATTAGTTATTGAAGATAATGTAGAACAGCTATTGTCGATTTCTAAGAGGCATAAAAATGATTGGTCATCTGCTCTGCTATGGACAAACGATTCTCAATATGAAGCCAAAGGAACTATAAGCTGTTACTTTCAGATTCTGATGGTGGTTGCAAATCATGACTCTTGCCAACATTTAAGTAAACTGCATAAAAGAAACATGTCTATCGTTGACAATTTAGGCTTCAGGACTAATGAAAGAGAAGGATTATTTCACACTACTGGAGAAAATACTTACGATCTATGGCCTGATTTCTGTGTCTATATAAACAAAATCGATGATTCAGACTTCGAAGACTTTCTTGATTCAAATGACGAGTTCCTAACAAACTCACAGCTTTTCCAATTAATGGAGGCTTGTATTCATCCTTCAAGAAAAGTGCTTATCAAGTCAGCAATTACAAAGCTCGCTATAGACAATATTGATAAGAGCTCTTTGGATGTTTTAGAAAAAACATTTGTATTAGCATACAGTGCTTCTGAGTTTGATCTTGCTTTGACCGTTCTTAATCAAGCTAGTCATGAACTGAATGAAGGTAGGTTCAAAGATCAGCACCATCACCTCTTTGTTGAAAAACGCCAATTGATTCAGTGTTATCAATATAAATTAGACATCACATTAATGGCTGTTAACCAAAGCGAATATGACCCTGATTTTCAATCAAGAATTAACAAAGTTCCTATTCCATTTGCATCATCAGAGAGAATGCTTTACAACGAATGCGAGCACTTTAGACGTTACTACCTAGCATATTATCTCATTAAGCATGATGCCCCTAAGAGCATTCTTATTCTGAAACGATTGGTCGAAGATACTAATAACCCAGAACATGTTTTAATGCTGTTACATGCGTATCTTGCTAATCATCATGAAGCTTCAAATATAACTTTGATTCGAAATACTTTGTCAAAAGTAGAACAGGCGGCAAAAGCGCAATGGTCTGTTGTTTCAAGTTATCCATTACCGTGGATATCTGGAATACTGCATGCTTACTCTACGATTGATGACATCAGTTCAATGAAAGAAACATGGGAGCTATTGAGCTCAGCTCAGAAATTTATTTCTCAGTTACTTACACCTTATTGTGAATTACTGCTTAAGCATAAGTTGGTAAAAGAAGCAGATCTAGCTTTTTCAGCTTATATTGGATTCATAGGTCAATACGAAGTACTGTCAGATGAATTAGACAAAATCAACGATACAATAATGAATGCTTTAGCTAAGGAATCAACCGCTAAGCAATATATCGACCGTTATGCAGAAAGGAATCAAAGAACTTCTGCTCAACTAGCAAATAGCTTTAAACAGATTAATGGGAGTGATATCGAAACATATGTGAAGATAACAAATAACAGCTCTGTTGAAGTGTACTTAGTTGAGACAGTTTCTTCAGTCTGCAAGGAGTTACTTAGCCGCAGTAAAAATATTTACATACCTGTCAAAGATGAGGAATCCTTATCTGGATATTCTAGTAAGCCAGCAAACGAAGATCGTATTAATCAATGGTTTTGCAGCCTCTTTAACATGAGAGAAAAAAGCTCTCCACTTCATATTTTGGATCAAAGTCAAATCGGCAGTTCATCTTCAGGTAAAAGCTATGGTGAGGTGGATGGTGTAATAGTAGATAACAATCAAAATAGACGTGTTGCGTTATTTGAAGCGTTTCGCCTTCTTGAATGGGGTACTAACGTTATCAATGAGCATATGGATAAATTGGCGGGGTATGATCAAGAGAGCTTTAATACGATATTTGTTGTCGTATATGCATTTAATAAGGACTTTGTCACCCTATTAGAGAAGTATAAGAGCCACATAAAACAACGTCAGCACAAAGGTTTTACCAAAGCAAATGGTTATGCTCTTGAAACTGTAAATGGTGAAGATTCAGATACATTTTGGATGGGAAAAGAAGAGCGCCAGCGTGGTAATGTTACTGTTTCGATTTATCATGTCGCCATTAGCTTTTACTGCGAAAAAAGTATCGAACCATAAACTTGTTCAATGCGGTGAATCTTTCCATATATTTTCTCATGCAAATTGGATTTGTGTTGTTTATATTCGTAACACGAAATTGTCCAAAAGGCGTGTTATGAATATAACTCGCCTTTGCCCCAAGACGTGTTAACGTAATTACTCTATAGGTCGGCTTTGAGCGATAATCGGTCATTGATACTGGCTAAATATCGTCGTTAATAGATTGGTTAAACTGCTCTTTGCGCATATATTCATGAAAATGAGCGCCGAGCGCATATTGTTCTATTTAACTTTTCTTTAAAGTTTTAGAAAACTTAGTGATAGTAATACCTTAGGTTATTTGTTAAAACTATATAATGTAGAAAAATGAGCGTAGCGTCGGCAGAAATATGCGCGATGAGCGCACTATTAAATTGTTATGTGTAATGGAGTAGATGGCATGGAGTTTCAGACGATCCCAATAATGCGGATTTTCGATGAAGATAAAGCAAAAGAGTTTTACCTTGGCTTTCTCGGTATGGAACTAGATTGGGAGCATCGTTTTGAGGATGGTTACCCAATTTACATGCAAGTTTCGCTTGGCGATTTTGTTTTACATCTGAGTGAACACTCTGGTGACTGCACACCGGGCAGCAAGGTCTTCGTTAATGTAAGCAATCTTGATCAACTTTTCGCACAAGTTACTGCAAAGCCTTACAAATACAACAAACCAAGCATTGAAGATGCCCCTTGGGGTGCAAGGTGTTTTACCGTAACAGATCCGTTTTCAAACAGGATATTGTTTAATGAATCAGCAGACACATAACAATCAAATTTTATCGCCAGCAAAAAGCGCTGGCTGCGACGTCAACCCGCTGCGCGGCTTTCCGCGCTAAATTTGGGCGTTATGTGCTCTAAGGTATCTCATGCTCTCAATCACCAGTGAAGATAAAGAGAATCAACTTAAAAGTTATTGTCAGCATTGGCTGAGCTTATTAGCCACAAATCAATTTGAAGACGCAGAAAAGCTCATTGATATAAACAATAACTATGGTGTTGTATGGGCAGAATCTGAACTCAAAGACGCTGTGCATGATTACTTTGGTAGCGATGCCCCTGTGAGTTTTCAAAACGAAAATATAGCGAATTGTTACCCTGAGTTTTTAGAAACCGATTCAGGCTCATTGATCTTCGGCTTTTATTTACCCGCCAATGGCGAGATAACCGACCTAACTGTTGAATTTGAGTTTGTACCAATTGGGAACAACAATTATGCTGCAACAATCAACGATGTTCATGTTCTGTAGCATGTACGCACATAACAAGCGCCAGCACATCGCGCCTGCGGCGCTGGACTCGCAACAAGTTGCTCGCCCGTGTGGCGGGCGTTAGCTTTGCGGAGGCTTTATTGACATTTTAATATTAGTTATCGCCTCAGTATTATTCTTTGTTTTGGTTATAAAGTTGGAATCAATGATTCCCATCAACTTTTTGGACAAAGCAGAAAGAACGTTTAACGACCTAGGTGCAAACGTGCAGGTAAGAACAAATTCTTACTCTCGTTTTTATAACACCAAAGGACGATTGGTAAAAAAGTCGGATATAGCAAAAATCCAAAAAGCGGGTTGTCTTACACTTTTTACATTATCGGATAACGCAATCGATATTACGGTGCATCCAGCTAATAAAGATACTGTGTTTGAAAAAGCTAAAAGTATATTTAAAGAGGCTCAAGTTGTTGAAATTGTTATACAAAGCTAACAAACCAATTATTCCGACCTCAACTCGCTGCGCTCTTTTCGTCGGCATATTGGGGCGTTATGTTGGAGCAGCATATTGATCGCTCGTATTAAGACAATCAGTTTTGGGGTATTAGTAGCTGCATTAATCATTACGATCACGTTGATGGTAGCCGATGTTGAATTTTATGGGCTCCTCAGTGTTTACGTATTTATGGTTTTATGGAGTTTACACAAGATATTTTTGTGGCTCATCGGTGATGAGTTTGGCATCGCCGTTCAGGTGAAAATTAAGAAAGACGCACCAAAAGCAATTCGTTTCCTTGGGCTGTTATTTGTCTGCTTTGTTTTTTATTTCGTAGCTAAGGGGCTTATCAAGCATGTTTCAACATAACAAGTTGCTTAATTTCGTTCCGGCCACAAACAGCATGGCCTCCACTGGACTGCCTACGCTGCGCTGCGGCAGCCAATTAGCAAAGCGTTAGCACTGTCCACTTATGGCACAGAGCCGACCTTCGGCTCTAACTCGTTTTTGTCCATAGACGAGTTATAAATATACCTCACATTTGCCTCAAGACGTGTTTAGAACACGAGAAACCACCATGAGATTAATTTGTCCAACAGGCTGTTGCACAATTGCTAAATAACCTGTTTCGTGAATTATTTCTGTCCATCGACGAGTTATAAATAAAACTAGCCTTTGCCCCAAGACGTGTTTAGGCGAGCATCGCAAATGAGCGAGTAGCGGACAGTTACAACCTTCATCATGCACGATTCAATGACCTGACACCATCACTTGTAATTGTTTCTAGTCGATTGGGCCATGACACTATCTAGAAAACACTAACGATGGGCTTTGAGCAATGTAGCCTAATCACCGAATAGTTTGTTAAGCGTAAAGAGCAAAAAGTCAAACACCATGAGCCAATGAATAAAAGACGGAGGTTTATGATTTAGAATTAAATTCAGGTAAACAGATCAATTCATTTTCGGTAAAATAAACACGCTGTATTTCTAAAAACATTTGATTCATTTTATCTCTAAACTCGGCTTTATTAGAAATTACATTTAGCATTTCATATTCAGCTAAAGAAACAGCATTTTCGTAGAGTTTCATTCTTTTTCTTCTTAAAATACAGGCTTTAGATAGCATCTTTTCTTTTGCTTGATCCATTTCCAAATAGAATTGTGCGTGTTCTAAATTGTGCATTTTTAATTCTTCGAGAAGTTGATTCTGTGGTTCCACTGCTAGAAGTTTTCCACCAATATTCAGAGCTTTGATAAGTTTTTTAGAACGCTCTATTTTCTTTTCAATTTCAAACTTGCTATTTACGATACTCGATGCGCTTATTTTTATAATAAAGTATTGATAAAATGCTTGAGTAAACTCAGAGTGGTTTTCTAAATCTTTTTTGTGTAACCATTCGTCACGAGCATGGTATGCCAATGTAAATATTCCTATTGTTCCAATTGCAACAAGCCAATCTGCAAGTGGTTGCTCCTTCCAATGTATATCAATTTTAATTTGTGGGGCTGATAAACCCGCTATAAAACCTGCGAACATGACTAAACTAAGAACGCTTAAATACCACCAATTAGCTCTATTGCTGAAAAAACCGTTAACCTTTTCCAAAATTACATTCCTTTAATTGCTTTCAACAAATCCCAATACCAAGTAGTTTGGTATCTACACTGACTAATTTTTTCGTGAACCTTGCTCTGTGATTGAATTACTCATTACCGTTAAACGCTCAGCAACTTATTTAGCACTAACATCATTCAATGCCATTTCAGCCTCTACTTACCGTTTTATCTCTATTGCGGCTTGTTCGTCTAACTGCTTTTCAATATCTGATTTTGCTTGTTTAGCCATTAATGAATCTTAATTACAAAAATAATCTAATTTTATTATACATATAATCATTTTTTGGTTACAAAATGATCATTAATAAATCGGGTCAGTGTCTTTGATTTTATAGTTATCATTTAACGGCGCTATTTGCACAGAACCGCCCGTTGACTGTAACTTATAATTGTCCAAATACAAGTTTTGTTTGCTTATGAGTCGGAGGGCCTCCCATAAACTTGTCTCAAAATTATACTTGTACTAATCTGACAGAAGTTTTTATAGCATCAGCTCATCCATAAACGAGTTGTATAAACTCGAGTTAACTCTTAACTTTCCCAAATATTTGTTTCAATTGTCGTTAACGACCTAGAATTGTTTAACTTAGGTTAACTTAACTTTGGTTAGGTATTACAGTAAGTATCTATAGTAAAGTATGTAAAGAATGAAACAGCACAATAAATTTAGAAACTAAAACAGTGTTGTTAATATATTATCAGTTTTACTAATGTACTAAATTAATTACTAGTAAAAATTGTTAATTGGATTGATTTCTTGCCTTTTTTGGTAGTTTGAAAGAGGTTCTTAGAAAAATATTACTGGGATATCTGTACAGTATGCTTCAGTTTTTAAGGGATGAATATGTACCAAGAAAAATATTGGCGAGAGATGGACCAGCTCAAGGTTCATGTGCTTTACTTAGAGAGTTATCTAGAGAAAACTACAAACATTGATAGAGCAATAAATATGTTTTTAGCCTTGGCTTCAAATGGAAGTATTGCTGGTTGGGTAATTTGGCAGCCCTTATCATTTGTTTGGGGAGCGATAATTGCCCTCTCTCAGACAGTAAATGCTGTTAAAACTTATCTTCCTTTTGCCAAAAGACTTAAATCTATACAGTCTGCATCCAATGAGCTTGAAAGAGTTTTTATTTCAATGGAGGATAATTGGTTTAAAGTTTCTGAAGGGGAATTTACAGCTAAGCAAGTACATAGTTTGCAAATGAATTATAAAGAAAAAATTAGACAAATTTCGCAAAAGCATTTTGGTTCCACTACATTACCAGAAAACAAAAAGCTATTATCTAAAGCGCAAGAAACGGCGAAAGTCTATTTTGATAATTTTTACCTAATGAAAGAGAAATAAATATGTCTAAAGATGAGGAAAAAAATAATGATAAAAGTTATGCAACAAGCTGTGAGGATAAGGCTCTACCGCCCATATCATCAGGAGCAAGAATGCCTAAGGTAAAGCCTGTTGCTAACCCCCCTGCTTCTACAAAGAAAGGTAAGTCATAGGAAAGTACTGAAGAGGGGCTCCTAACGCTTGTCATTTTAATTTTGTGGCAGCGTTGCTTTAACTTTTTATCTAAAAAAGCATATGTTATGTAACAGACTTAAAGTTTGATAGTAAGGCCAGTTCCATGTTTATTAAATGTTGTGTTGGTATTATTGTATACAGTTTATGACCGAGACAATGTCTTAAATTTCGTGTTCTATTTTCGCTTCTAGGTGGCTAAAGTGAGTGTAATTAGAAATAGGGTTGTAATTAGTTCTTTTTTTTTAAATGCCATAACTGAAGATATGGTCACTTGGAAAACCCACCCTCTAAAGGAGGTTAATTATGTTCTTAATGTGGGTGTGAAAGCTGAAGTGCTACAAGAGTTTGCTAATTTAGTTAAATGGGATTTAAGCTTTATTGCAAAGGTAATTGGGGTAACTAAACAATCATTAATTAAGAATAAAAATCAACGATTAAATAAACTTGCTTCAGAGCAGGTAATTGAGATAGCTAAATTAATAGATTTCGGTACTGATTATTTTGGCAGTATAGACAATTTTAATGACTGGTTAGGTGTATCTCATATAAGACTTAATGGCCAGCCTCCGCGAGCCTTTATAGGCACAATCCGTGGTAGGGAGTTAATAAAGGAGTTAATTAATGGGTTGAAGTATGGGTTTTGCTCATGATTTATTGAAATGTTACTAAGCAAGTTCGCCTCTCAAATATACATGAATAAAGCTTTAGGTGCTTTTTTTTATGTCCGAAATAGACGGAAAAATTTCGTTAATATCGCAATCTAATATTATTATTATTTCATATATCCTTTGGAAAGATATGGCAATTGTTCCAGATTCAATCCTGCTAACATAGCTTTGTTCTACATTAAGACGGTGGGCTAGCTCGGCTTGGCTCCAATCTTTCTTTATGCGAGCTATCTTTATGTTTTTACCAATAATTTTTGTAATTGTTCGCATCAAATAAGAATCCAAAGATTAAAAATATAATGATCCCATATTGTTATTGGCTGTCATATGTATTAAGTTACATATTATATGCACGATCATACATAAAAGGGTGTTATGGAACTCGGTTTAGAATCATTTTTTGATACAGTCATTGGCCTGAATAACATTGATAATTTTACTGCTAGGGATATAAGTATTGGTTTTTGTTGCTTTGCCAAAGCTGAGCACTTTGAAATTGATAATATACAAAAGCAAGTATCTGGTTATTTGAAAAAGCTGACAAGGAAGGGGCTTCTTGAAGAGTCTGCGTCGGGAACAACAAAGGAAAAATCTAAAACGTACAGAAAAACATATCTTTTTCATTCAAATTTCGATTCTGCTAAAAATGACTCTAAACTAGATATCCAATTTATAAAAGACTGTGAAAGTGAGATATCAAGGTACAGTTTTAAGATATTAGAATACGACATGGCATTGAAGAAGTGTGATGAAATGTGTAAACAAAGTAACAATTTAAAAGCTATCATTAAGTCTACTAACGAGCTATTAAGAGTTAGAAGAAATTGTCTTCAAAAGAAAAAAGAGTTACTACTTGAGTTAAGTAAATTTTATAAAATAGAAGTACCTAATGCTCATATAGAAAGCAATAAATGATTTGCACTAAATACGAAACGCTTAGAACCTTAGAGGGAACTGATTTAAATCAACTTAAAAAAGAGATTGAGTTATTACTCCGACAAGAGCAAAAAAATTGTTGTGATTATTGATGATATTGATCGGTTGACAGGTGAGGAAGTTACCTCAAAAGAGCCTTCCGACAGTCAAATAAAAGTAAATAACATGGAGAAAGCATGCTATAACCGCAGGCAACGAAGGTCAGTTTTTGAGCATGCTCAGACAAACTAAAAGCCAACATCTACTTTATCCCCTATTCACCATGAAAACGTATGGTGAATCAGAACTTTGATGACCTATTACGTCAATATATTCGAAAAGTAGCCTAATTAGCGAGTGTGGCACTTCAGACTTGAATTCGGCCCTAACTATGGGCCTAGATTTGTAAATGCGAAATATTGTCGGAGTTAATTTTTCTTTTTAATTCTTCAAGTTCTTCCTCTATTTCTTTGAGGCGATGATAGAGCTGTAACTCTCTTCCCAGTGCTGCTTCCAACTTCACTTGCAATTCTTTTTCTCTCGCTCTAGCTTTAGCAGACTTCTCCTTTTCTCGTTTAATAGCGGCTCCTTTCCCCATCGTCGTTTTCTGATTATCTTCAACAAAGATATTGATCATTGATATCAATGGCTGGTGTTGTTCTCGATTACTCTTAAGATACCCAGCATCAAATCCAGCCTCTTGGCTCACTATTGACTTGGTGATCTTAGCTTTTGGTAAGTTTTTGAACTCTTCTATGTTTGCGTTACCTTGCTTTAAGCGCTCAAAGGCTTCATAACAACGTTTTAACCCACTATTCATTAGCGATCTTTTTCTCCAATCATTCTGTGCTCTTTATAACTAATAAGCTTTTCCAATTCAGCAAGCAGGACTTGGTACTCTCCATCGGTAGCTTCATAAGCTGTTAGCTGTTCTTCTATTTCTTGTATTTGTATATTCACTTTTTCCTCCTTGATTGCTGAATCATCACATGTTAGACACTCTGTAATTGCCCCAAGCATAAAGCTGTCGCACTTCTCGATGCTCATGCAACCTCCAAGCAAAGTTTCTCTGTAATATAATTCACCTTTCTCAACACGTTTTGTTGTGTCTACTCTTACATCTAATACTAGCACTTCTTCATTGCGTAAATTTTCCCGTTGACGCTCTACATAGCCACCTGTTTTACCATATAGCTTCTCTGAGCTATTCAACAAGTCATTTACTAACATATCTACTACATTAGTAACCTCTCCGTTTTGGCAATCAAAAATTATATGCTCGCTTGTTAAATCAAAAGATTTAGTTTCTTTGTTGTATCGTCCAAAAATACTTTGAGCATTTTCAAAGTTTCTTGAGTAGTAACGTGTGATGTCTTTAGTAAGATGTTTAAATTGGCGCTTTAATGTAGGAAGCTTAACAAAACCCGAACTGGATGCGTAAAAAGCTAAAGATCTTCTAAATTGATGACTTTTAATTGGCCAAACTTTACCAACACCAAATTCTGGTGAGTTACAAAAATCTCTCTCAGGATCTGATTTTTGTAACTCAGCATAATCTTCTTTGGAAATTAGCAACGAATCTAACCATGAGGGTTTTCTTCGCGAGGAAGCAAAATTGGTAACAGAAACTTTAAGTTCTGGATTTTTTACCACGGAGGGATTAATAAATAAATCACAATCTTTTACATCTAAGCGATAAATTTTAGCTAGCCCAGCACATACTAACTGTAGCACATTAATTGCTTTTTCAGTTTCAGGAGCCGCATACCACGCAGCAGATTCTCTATACCCCGTATACTTAGTTGTCGTCGATATTAGCTTTATGACACGCTTTTCAACAACCTCCTTTCCATCTTTATCTACTTGTTTTTCTGTTATCACCTTCTGCTCAATACAATCGAACGGTAGACGCATTACCTCTTGATCTCTCATTCCTGTATAGAGGTGAATAGCTAGTCGCATTTGATATTGGATAGATCTCAAAGCACCAGAAAGTGAGCGAATATCTGATACAGCTAAGTCATCACTAAAAATTTCACCTAAGTCATACTCTTCTATGGCTTGTTTTATTGTTTTTCGCCAAAACTTTTCTCCTCCGACTCCTTTGCTTTTCTGACGCTCTTGAGAGCGACCAAAGTATGGATCAATAAATTCTTCGAGAAAATCGGGAAGCGAGGTTAAATTTTCATTCAAATACTCAATAGTTTCTGTCAAATGATTAATCAAAGTAAGATAAATGTTAGTTGGAATGACAGGGGTTTGCTCACTATCACTAACATTGATTTTTAAGTTGGGTACTGCTAAGAAGCCAACCTTGATGTGCCCAATAAAAGCCAAATGCTTACAAATAGCACGTGTTCTTTTTTGAAAGCTAGTTCCACTCTTAGTCTTTAGAAAATTATTAAGAAACCGCTCATTAGCGAATAACTCTGAAAGTTCAATTATTCCTACAAATTGGTTGCTGTGGAGAGAAATACAATACTCAACAGCATTTGCCATTACTTGGTAATAACCATACAACGTTGAAACTGAGATAGTGCCTGTGTGTCCAGCTTTAGCAAAATATTGTATTAAAAATAGTAGATGCTTCGCCTCATCTACAAGCTTTCTTCGATGAGATTTATGTTCACCGCTAAGTAATGAATCAAATCTCAATTTGTTTATTTTCATTGCACTAAGACGATAAGGGTTAAAATCCCAAATATCTTCACCAAAAACTGCGGTAGGTTCATTGTTGATATCTCGGCAAAGAACAAAGTCACTTGTAGGTCTTACATTATCATTATACATAAAACTATCGGCGGGCAAGCCTAACTTACATTTTTGAGAGTCAAATAGTCGATTTGAATTTGCAATATTCATTAGATTACAACTCCCATCTGCTCATAACGCTGTAAACGAAACTCCCAAAAAGGTGTTAAAATGCCATAATCAATGACCTCTTCTTTAATACTTTCAACTAATAAACTCACCTCTTCAGACTTTTCAGACATTTGCTGTAAAACCTGCTGTATTCGAATACTTAATTCCAACAATAATTTATCTGAATGATTAAAGTCAGTTGCCATCCTTCTAACTGCTTCTATTACATATAACAAGCTATACAACTTCTTGATATCTTCCTCATCAGCGTGGCATACATAATGTTTGCAATACAAACACCCCATTTGTGTCGTACAGTTTGGTTCAATTGGTGGTTCTATTTTTGCCGGTTCAGGGTTTTTAAAATCGTCACAGTGACCAGATGGAGTACTTACGCCTTCAGTACCAGTATCTTTCAAAGTTACGAGAGTTCGCTTTGAGTTACTTCGTTGAAGTATAGCCTTTGCAGCGGCTCTTGCTGATTCAAAAAACAGCTCAAACTCTTTTTGTTGTTTATCAGGACTTGAAATAGCGTAATACTTTTGGTTTGTTTCAATTGTGTGGTTAAGAGAACCAGCTATGACCTCTTGAGATATACCTATTTCGTTCCAAACAACCGTCTTGTACTTTCTAACTTTAGAAGATGTTATAGGTGAAAAGCCCAAAGGGAAAAACTTTCCTATGACATTTTTGTATACCTGATATACATAATTACGGCTTATCTGAGAATAGTTCCCAGTGTAAGTTCCTATGCGATGCATTGAAAAAAATAAGAAAGGGAAAGTATTACCATCCAATACCCAATTGCGAAGTTGAATATATTCCTTAAAAACTACCAAACCTTGTCTATTACCTAGATGATATGAAACTTCACGCCCTTTTGCCCTTAGTTTTATAGCTCTAAAATCGTTCTTTAATAAGTCTTTCTCTAGAGTAAAGCTTTCATCATATTCAAGCTGTACTAGCTCTGAAGGGTTAACCCCAGTCATCAGAATAAACAACTGCATGTAACTTTGCATGGCTAGTGATGCATAGTTAAGTCGGTTAGGATTTCGAATGTCTGAGTTAATACTTATCAAATTTTTTTTAGATTTTCTTATTTCACGATTGGCTTCATACAGACTTAAATGCCGTTTAACCTTTAAAGTATATTCCTTTGGAGTTGATAACCTACCTTCCTGATAGTGATACGCAGCCAGCTCATTAGCTGCATAAGGTGTAACACAGGCCCAATTGTTAGTCGGAAATATGTAAGAGTCATAATCAGGCATTCTAAGAAGATAAGGAAATGGCTTGTTTTCTAGTGAAAACTTTTTAAACCCCCTTGCTAAATATAGAAATGTTTTAGTAGCAAAGAGAACGTTGTATTCTTCGGGCGCTTCTACATTTCTTCTTTTAAATTTAATTATCGGGATTTCTCTAATAATTTCAGAAGTAACTTCTTCGCCCCAATACAAATTAAAAAGAGAAATTAGCTTTCGTTGACAACTATTAGCTGTTCTTGGCGATAGTTTCGAAATATTAACCAAATGGTTAAGTTCTCTTACATACCCTTGGTAAGCTTCTCTCGAACTCGATTCAACTTCAAAAGCATCGCTATACCCATTAGTATCAAACCAATGAATAACCTTTAAATAATCATTTACATATACATCAACAGTCGTATCTTGATGTCCTGTAGTTGCAATATAATCATGAATGGCAACAATTAGCTCACGTCTTCTGGCATTAAATGAAGACTCATCAACTTCTAATGGATCAAACAATAAATGTGCTTTACGCATAGGCTGACGAACAGTATAGGCTAAAGAACCAATATCAATTGGGTGCACACGTACTCGTTTGTCTAACTGTAATCTTATTTTTTCTGGGTGGGTATAGTCATTACCAATTTCCCCTCTAGTTACTACAATAGTATCTCGCGTAACATAATTCCCCTGACCTGCGTTACCTAGTTTAGCCATAACTATACACCTAACCCATCAAAAAGCATTGCTTCGTATCGCTCCTGAGCATCAATTTTGTCATCAAATTCAACAAACAACTTCAGATAGTTTTCTGTTATTTCTCTATTTTTATGATGGAGTCTGACCTGAATTTTACGAATTTCATCACCGGGTCGCATCTGTCCCGGCTTTAATTTAATTTTTCTATCGTAAACGACATACCTAATAAAATGTTGATACAAATAGAAAGCGAATGTTGCTCTCAACCAATGAAAAGTAAAATCTTTCGGAAAAGATTCGGATGTGTGCTTAAACAACTTAGTTTTTAAATAGTCAGTATGCTCTCCCTTAGGACGAGTTTTTACCTTTCGATAGCGAGGATCATTTCTAGCCATATAGTGGCAATTACCGTTTTGGGATAAAAACAAATAAATGTCATCATCATCCAATATGTCTTTATACTTCTTTTTAAAAAGGTTTCTTCTTTTTTCAGCTTCTTTTGAATATGCGTATGTGATTATTTGCTTAGCTAAATCTTTAGGAAAATGAAGCTTGTTAACCTTTTGAAACTTTGTATCAATACCTGTACTTGGAGATGCATGTAGAATCAGAGTGCCATCTACTGCAAGTCTATCTCTTAATTCAATAGTAATGCTGTCATATGACTTAATGCTTGCTGCAATGTCAAGGGATTCTCTAAGTTGCTTTACATGCTTCATTCGCAGCGTAAATATAGATTGTTTACGACACCCTGTATTCAAAGCAATCAAGTAGATCAATCTTTCATCAACTGAAAAACCTCCACCATTTAAAGCTTCAATTAAATCATCTCGCTCCCTATTAGTTAATGGCCGTAAGTCTTCACCTTCATCCCTTACAAATCCAACAGGAACAGGCTTTTTTTCATTGCTTACATTAACAGTCTGACTTCTAATAGTGACTTTCTTTTTAAACCCGTTTTCAAAAATTATGAAAGCCTCTCTAGTTTTATCGACAGCTTTAATGTCAATAGAGAAACCTGGGAGATTCGTGAGAAATTTATAGAAGCTGTAAATAACTCCTGTTCGTTTATTCTTATTTTTTCCTGAAGCCAAATTTGATTCTATGAGGTACTTGAAATATCTATAAGTTGGTCTATTACCCGGCCTCTTAGCGCTAAAGTCTAGGTAATTAATACCCTCTGCATCACAATAAATTTTATAGTCCAGCAACATAGAGGCTTCCCTCCGCAAATCATCAGTTGTGCCATAACCAACATCAAGATCTATAGAGCGTCTATAAAAATAAAGATTTGCTTCATACCAAGGAGTCCCGTCGTCATTAAACAAAAAAGGAAGGTGATAAACTGAGTCATATTCAGGATCAACTAATGAATATTCGTTTGCAATAAAGTAAGCTTCATTCTTATCACTTTTTTCCAGAAAAAATGGAATTTGGTAACCTAATGTTCCCCTAATTGTCGTTATTTCCCCAGCAGTGTAATTGACACGATTAAGAGTCGTTAAGCGATCTTCCTTCTTGTTTCCCATAACACCATCAAATTAAAAAGAATGTAAGACTGTCAAACATTAGATTACCCCTTGCGGTATGTCAATGGGTGATCAGGCCATGCGTATGTATGGACTCCCCTCCCACAGGGGGGGGTAACGTAATAAGCGACAAAACTTTTACAAAAGGAGTCCATACATGGTGAATCTTAACGTTATTGCGATTGATTTAGCAAAAAATAATTATCAAGTTTGTAAAATAGGTAAAGAGCGA
>Ga0114909_1000821_pt1 | contig 20098 bp, 19 predicted proteins | sample MalvireepMed_906_FD_87290 | JGI IMG/M metagenome (GOLD analysis project Ga0114909, IMG submission 87290) | Marine viral communities from the Global Malaspina Expedition - Malaspina viral metaG DeepMed_906 | ecosystem: Environmental > Aquatic > Marine > Oceanic | place: Mediterranean Sea...
ACAATCGGTCAAGCATGCCTTTGATAGTGGCATAAAAGCACAGAAAGGCATAGATTGGTAACGTCTGAGCCTGTACGACACTTATAAAAATTAGCTTAATCGATAACTGTTTAACCTGTTTTAAATTAGAGATAAAGATGAAAATATCCCAACTAATAACCATATCAATATTTACAATGATACTAACATTACAGTTGAGTAGTAAAAGCTTAGCGAATAATGTTTTGGGGAATAAAAGCTTAGTTGGCAGCGACAAGAAGCCTAGCATTATTGCCCTCGCCCCGCATATAGTTGAAATGCTTTATCAAGTAGGTGCTGGCGAACAAATAATTGGTACCACCGCTTTTGCTGACTATCCACAGCAGGCCAAAAAAATCCCTCGCATTGGTAATTATGTTCGTTTGCAACTCGAACGTGTCATCGAATTGCAACCTGATCTAATTATCGCATGGAAAAGCGGTAACCCTAGTGACGATCTAGCTCGCTTAAAACAACTTGGTTTTACCATAGCCTATTCTCAGCCAAACACTTTTAGTGATATTGCCGCTGAGCTCCGCCATTTTTCAGCACTAAGTGGTCATGCTCAGCAAGGAGAAAAGGTTGCCCTTCAGTTTGAGCAAGAGTTAGCAAACATAAAGAATGCCTATCAAAACAAAGAAAAGATCAGTGGCTTTTACGAATTATGGTCAAGACCACTAACAACGGTAGCAAAAGATAGTTGGCCACAACAATTTTTAAAAATTTGTCAGGTTGATAACCCTTTTGAACAAGCCGCTAGTCCTTATCCGCAAATAAATATTGAACAACTTTTGCCTAAAGAAGTAGACCTTATTATCCAGCCTTTATCAGTGAATCAAAAAGAGCGAGAAGGTTTTAATTGGCAAGATTGGCCGATAATTCCTGCGGTAAAAAACAAACAGATAATTCAACCTGATGCTGATGCTTTACATCGCATGACAGGACGTAGCCTAATAGCTCTAAAAGAGTTATGCCAAGAAATTGACAAGACACGAATTGAGTTATCCGCTGCAACAAATGGTGAAAAGCAATAATGTTTCCCACTATTATCAAGCCTGCTTTTAGCATACCACTGTTAACCATTTTAATACCCTGTGGCTTATTATTAACGCCATCACAGGTCAGAGCGAATGTGCAAGAAAAAGAGCTTGAAGTCATTGAAGTGGTCAATAGCCATAACTTTTCGAGTGCTAATTACCAAGTTTTGCACCGAGAAGACTTCATTAACTCATCACAAAGTTTATCTGATGTATTAAGTCAAGTTAATGGCATACAAATACGGCAGATTAGTGGTTTGGGTAACCCTGTATCTATTTCAATTCGAGGCTCAAGCGCCAAACAGGTACAATTTTTTATCGATGGGCAATTAGTCAACGATAGTCAATTTGGCAGCTTTGATCTAAACCAAATTCCAACCGAGCAAATTGAAAGTATAGAAATTAGTAAAAACCAAGCTATCGGCGCAGGCTCAACCCCTATCGGTGGTGTTATTAGAATTAATACCTACAACCCAAATGAAAATACGCATAAATTTAGTCTCGCTATGGGGTCTTTTGGTTATCAGGAAGTTAGCGCACTCAAAAATACTGCTTTTGAACATCATAGTTTAGCTGTCGGAGGGACTTTCTTAGCAAGCAAAAATGATTACGATTACCTAGTACCACAAAGCTTTGATAACCCCTCAGAGTCTATCAATGAACCTTTAAGAAATAACGAGTTCGAAAAGCTATCACTTTTTATTAATGACAGTGCACAGATAAATCAGCATCAACTACGTATTAATTTGCAATACAATGAGCAAGATAAAGCCTTGGCTAATTATCAAAACAATTCGCCAGAAAATTCATCTAATATAGAGATGGATAGTTTACGCTATGGCTTCCAATACAATTGGCTTAGTTATAACGATAATATTGAAGCTATTGAACTAGAGTACTACAACGACCATAAAGATGAGTTATATATTGATAACCCTAATAACTCACAACTTAATACCAATGATTATAAAACTAAAAAACAACACCTAGGTATTAAACCCAGTTTCTATTTAGGCAATAGTTCATTTAGCCCTTATATAAATGCAAACAAACAAGTATTTACTTCCTATAGTACTCATAACGGCAAACCAAATGAGTGCAATGGCATTAGCTCATGCGATATTGAAGCAGAGCAAGAGCAATTAAATATTGGTGCACGTATCGGCTGGCAAAGTAATTCATCCCCCATCGCTAGTTATATATTGGCTAACCAACTACATGAGAATAATAGTAATGTTGCTTTGAACCTGCAAAAAGCAAATAAAGAAACATCAAAGCAAAAATATAGTACTCAAGAGCTTGGGCTAAGTTACCGAGGTAATAATTTAACAACCTCATTAAACTGGAGTAACGGCATTAGAACGCCAACTTTATATGAGCTTTTTGGCGATAGAGGTGCTTTTAAGGGGAATGATAATTTATTACCTGAAGAAGCTGAAACTTATACAATGGCTATTAAGTATCAGACAATGCTGTCTTCAGTTAGTTTTGATGCTTCTTCTTCCTTTTATCAACAATCATTAGAAAACTCAATTGTCGCTATCTTTAATTCTAGTGGCACAGGTAGTTATACCAATGTCAGCAGCGCCGAGCTAATCGGTATAGAGTTTCAAGCTGGTGCGCAGTTTACCTCTGCACTCTCCCTATCTCTACAAGGGCATATTATCGACAGTGACACTAGCTCTGAATATGTGGCATTTAACAACAAAAAATTGCCGGGCATATATCACCAACAATACAGCGCTGCTTTGCAATATCAATTCGACGAAGCTTGGCGTATCAAGGTAAATAGCAGTATCGATAAAGAGCTTTACTTTAACCGCAGTAATCAATTTGAAAGTAATAACAGCCAAGCAAAGGATGGTAACCCTGCTGACCGCATAGTTACCGACTTAATATTGAGTTGGCGCAATAAGCATTATAGCGTCAGCTTAAAATGCTCAAATTTATTTGATGAACAATATCAAGATCTTGCTAATCGCCCAGCACAGGGTAGAAGCATCCAACTAAAATTTTCAATAGAGGATATATAAATGTTACCTAAGTTCAAAAGAAACCTGTTGCCGTTAAGCATCGCATTAGGCGCAACCCTGCTTACCGCTTGTGGTTCTGACGATGACAATAATGCTCCAACGTTAACTGGCGACCTAATGCCAATTGTCGCTGAAAATACCGTTTTGGTAGGTCAATACACTGCTACAGATATAGATAATGACAATATAACACTTAGCTTAAATGCAACAGCCAATGAATTATTTACCATAGAGCAGTCTGGTCAGTTAAGTTTTAAAAATGCACCTGATTTTGATAACGGTGAAGTTGGCCCATACAATGTCACCCTAATAGCGACTGATGATGGTAAAGGTACCTTGAGCACTGAACTAAACATTAGCATTACCGTTGGTGATGTAAAAGATACTCCCTCAATTGCCGTAGTACAAACAATAGCGCCTGACTATTCAAATTCTGAAGTAGCCTACCTTGATGCCAAAAGTCAGCAAGTTGCTTCGGGTTATTATGTGAAAGATGCATCTGATTATACTTTAAGTAGTTATAAGGGTGATGTTTATCATATCGGCCGCTTCTTTATTGATACCGTGACTAAGTACAATGCAACAGAAGTAGCCAGTCGCGATGCGGTAGTTTGGTCATATTCCACTCAAGACGCACAAGATTCACTTAGCCGCAATCCTTACGCTTTAGTGTCATTGAATGAAAGTAAAGCTTATTTGCTACGCTACGGCTCAAGTAAAGTGTGGATTGTTAACCCTCAAGCAGCGGCAAGTGAGGACTTTAAAATAGGTGAATTAGACCTTAGCAGTTACATCCCAGCAGATAACTCTAAGGGAACGCCAAGCCCTTCCGCAGCGGTCATTAATGACGGTAAATTATATATTGCTATGCAAAGAATTTCTGATGCTTGGGCACCGGGTATTGCTTATGTAGCCGTTTTCGACACTGCAACAGATAGTGAAATTGAAACCAATGCTAATACTGAAGATGCCGTAAAAGGTATCCCTTTAATGGGTATTAACCCGTTAGAACACAGCTTAACTTCTGCCGACGACAAAGTATTTGTAACATCACGCAATGGTTACAGCTCAATGGATTTAACATTAAGCCGTATTGAAGAAATTAACACTAGTGATTACAGTGTTCGCCAAGTGCTTAATGCAAGTGACATCAATGAGAATACAGCAGCTTTTATTAAAGCCAGTGTTGTTATTTCTGCTGAACAAGGTTATTTCTATGCTAGCCAAGCCATTTTCACACCAAGCTACCATGAAGTTGGTGCGCTTTATGAATTCAATCCAACTACTGGCACAATTATCACAACGAATGTTGCTGATACCGGCAGTGAAGACATTACTTTTATCGGCTTAGATAATGCAAACTTCTTATGGATGAGCATCGCAGATCCTAGCGCCCCTGGAGTAGATGTTATTGATACAAGCACAAACAGTAAAAAAATTAGTCGTTTAGCTACACAACTAAACCCTGGTACCATTCGTTTTATCGAAGAGTAACCCTCTTGTTATTGATTTATTAATTAAATTTATCCATCGTTAAAACGAAGCACTTCACTAAAGCCAATACATACCTGTATTGGCTTCTTTAATTCACTTTGCTTTCTTCCATATTACTTTTCAGTTCCGTTTGTATTCTTGTTAAATTTCAATTCATTGTCTAGGCTAATTATTACGCTCTCCTCGCCGCATCACTGGACATGAAATGACTACTGAAGAACAGCAGAACATCCAAAAAAAAATACTATTTAGCTTTATCGCCTTATGCTTGTGCTTAGCCTTTGCGCTTATTAATGGCCAAGTTGGCAATGCCAGCGTTATTATCACCGTTTTACTCAGTATATTTGCCATTGCAACAGCTTTCGCTTTATTTAACTTCCAACAACAATTAAATGATTTTTTAATCCGGCAAAATCAAGCTACAGATAAATCGCAACAAACTAATAATCAAGATAACACCTATGTTGAGCAATACCTTGATTTAGCCCACCAAATTATTGATGTATGGGCTGGACAAACAGAATTAGCGCGAGGCCAAGGGGATGAAAACATCAACCAATTAGCCACAAATTTTGCACAAATAAAAGAGCAACTTGCCCAAGCAATTGAAACATCACAGGCGACCTCAGGTGACATGAGTGGTGATAGTGGACTCACCCATATCATAAGTCAGTCAGAGCAATCGCTAAATAATATTATCCAATCGCTGCACGATGCGATGGTCGGTAGAGACCAAATTCTAGGTGAAATAAACAACTTATCCGCCATCGCAGAAGAGTTATCTAAAATGGGTGATGAAGTAGCAGGCATCGCATCACAAACAAATTTACTTGCGCTTAACGCCGCTATTGAAGCTGCCCGAGCAGGGGAAGCTGGCCGAGGTTTTGCCGTAGTTGCCGATGAGGTTAGAACCCTATCGACCCGTTCAGGTGAAACCGGTGCACGAATAACTCAAACGATTGAGCAAGTTAATGCCACCTTACAGAATACTCTGACAAAAACTCAAGAATTTACTGACCAAGATGCATCTTTAATTAATGCCGCCGAAGAGACCATCAAACAGGTCATTGAAAACTATAGTGACGCGGGTGAAAAAATCATACTAAGTGCCAATCAACTAGAACAAGAAAATAGCGCTGTTCAATTAGCAATTGACGAGGTTTTGGTTTCACTACAATTTCAGGACAGAGTTAGCCAAATATTAGGTCATGTTTTTGATGATATGAACAAACTTGCACCAAACTACCACCAATGCCAACAAGACTTTAATCAAGGGATAGCTATAAAACCAGTTGATATCAATCAATGGCTTAATAACATTAAACAAACCTATACCACGCTAGAACAAGTAGCAGTGCATGATGGCAGCGAACGAAAGCAAAACAGCAATAATGATGAGATAACCTTCTTTTAAATCACTTAGTTTTCAGTATTTAAAACAGAAGCAATTATACAAAAGTGAACTATGCTTTTAAGTAAATATATATTAAAGATATCGACATCAATAATATTCTATTAAAGACAAAAGTGGTAACGACTCAATGAGCAAAACAATACTAATAGTAGATGACTCAGCAAGCATTCGGCAGGTAGTGTCAATCACCCTTAAAGGCGCCGGTTATGAAGTGATTGAAGCTGTTGATGGTAAAGATGGATTAAGTAAATTGGATGGTAAAAAAGTGCATTTGATAATCTCAGATGTCAACATGCCAAACATGGGAGGCATTGATATGGTCAAAGCAATAAAACTGATGCCCGCTTACAAATTTACTCCAATTATTATGTTAACGACTGAAGCCTCTGATGATATGAAAGCTCAGGGAAAGTCGATAGGCGCAAAAGCTTGGATGGTAAAGCCGTTCAAACCTGAGCAAATGTTACAAGCAGTAACTATGCTAACTTAACAATTAGTAATACTGATTGACGGTTAAACGCTAAAGCAAACAGCTAAAGGCAACCTAAATGGCTGATATTAAAATCACTCAAAAGCGCAATAACAGCACTGAAATTACAATCAGTGGTGAACTCACTATTTACTGCGCAATGGAATTCTACCAACAGCACTTGCAAGCAATAAAACTTAAAGCGCTAACTATCCTCAACCTTTCAGGCATAGATGAGGTTGATACTGCTGGTGTGCAATTGCTCATCATGTTATTCAAAGAAATCAACAAGCAACAAAGTCAGTGCCAAATAAATTCTATCAGCAATGCTTTGCAAGAATACAGCAATGTATTTTGCCTCCAACATTATTTTACTCCTGATAAGTTAAAGGACGAGTCACCAGAAAAAACAAGCTCACAAGGAGAATCAAAATGAGCTTAGATGCGGCATTACAAACCTTCTATGTTGAAGCTCAAGAACATTTAGAATCGATGGAAAATGCCTTCCTGAAAATGGATGATGGTGATATCAATGACGAGATATTAAATGATATTTTTCGCTCAGCTCATACGATTAAAGGCTCTGCTGGCATATTTGGTTTAGATCATATTGTTGACTTTACTCATGTTGTAGAGAATGTCTTAGACCGAGCAAGAGATAATGAAATTAGCATAGAAAAAAACTTACTTGATATTCTCTTTAGTTGTCGAGATCACATGCAAAGTTTAGTTGGTGTTACTTTAGATGAATTTCAACAAAAGACAGACTTGCAAACAACAGGTCATAACTTATTGCAAGCCTTAGTGCCTTGGTCTAATGAAGTTCCCACTGATGATAACGATATCAGTGAGCAGGAAAAAGACGAACATAAGTCAGCTTTAGATAGTAATAATGCACATGAGTTAACAGCTGAAATAGATAAAAAGTGTTGGCATATATCATTAAGGTTATCATCTGATTGCCTTAGGAATGGCATGGACCCACTATCTTTTATTAAATTCTTAGCAAGCTTAGGTGAGATAAAGCATATTGAAAGCATTACTGATAACTTCCCAGAGGCGGAGAGCTTTAATGCCGAAGATCTCTATTTTGCCTATGAAATTGCCCTGCTCTCTGATGCTGATCTAGAAACGATTGAAAATACCTTTATGTTTGTTCAAGACGATTCAGATATTGAGATTTTACCTCCTAGTGCAAAAATCAAAGATTACCTAGAGTTAATTGATAAGTTACCTGAAGAAAATCAACGTCTCGGTGAAATTTTAATTAAGTGTGGTTCACTCACCAAACACTCTCTTGAACAAGCTCTGAACAGTCAAACCAGAGATAATATCAGCAGTGAAGGTCAAGGTGAGGAAAGCAAGGAAAAACTAGGCGAGGTGTTAACTAAACAACACAAAGTATCAGAACAAGTTGTTAATGCCGCACTAACCAAGCAGCAACAAAATCAAAAAATAAGCAATGAAGGTAAGCAGATTCGAATTGATGCTAACCGTTTAGATCACTTGATCAATTTAATCGGTGAGCTTGTCATTAATCAGCAACGTATTGAGTTATTGTCAAAAACCAGTAGGAATGCACCATTAATAGAAGCGGTTGACGATTTTGATGATTTTACTAATCAAATCCGTGATGCTGCCTTAAGTTTAAGAATGGTTGCTATTGGCGGTACCTTTCAACGCTTTAAAAGATTAGTTAGAGATACAGCAAAAGAACTCGGTAAGGATATTGAACTCACTATAGAAGGCTCAGAAACTGAGCTTGACCGATTAATGGTTGAAAAACTTGGCGATCCCCTTACCCATATCATCAGAAATGCAATGGATCATGGTCTAGAAGCAATTGAACAGCGGACGGAGGCAGGAAAAAATCCTAGAGGGCAATTAAAGCTTGCCGCCTACCATGAAGCTGGGCATATAGTCATTGCAATTAGTGACGACGGTAATGGCATTAACAAGGCTCGCGTTAAAAGCAAGGCCATTGAAAAGGGTATTATCAATGCTGACACACAAATAAGTGATAATGAGATCAATCACCTCATATTTCATCCTGGTTTCTCGACGGCTGAAGCCGTAACAAACTTATCTGGTCGCGGTGTAGGCATGGATGTTGTCAAACGTAACGTTGAAGCCCTGCAAGGCAGCATTAATATTCAATCTATTGAAGGACAAGGTTCAAGGTTTCAAATTCGACTCCCCCTTACTTTAGCAATCATCGATGGTTTTCATGTCGAAGCACAAGGTACGCACTTTATCATTCCCCAAGCAACTATCATTGAGTGTATAGACTTAGCTAATCATCAAGATGTTAAAGGCCGGCATTGTATCAATTTACGTGGCGATATGATCCCTTACTTAAATATGACAGAGATATTTAATTTAGCTGCAAGTGCAGCTTCAACTGCAAATAATGAACAAGAAGCACGCCATGAACTCGTTATTGTGCAATTTGGTGGTGAGAGAGCTGGTATAGCCGTCGATAAACTCAATGGTGAAATCCAAACCGTAGTTAAGCCCTTAGGTCCTATATTTAAAGCACTTAAAGGTATTGGTGGGTCAAGCTTATTAGGTAACGGGGAAATTGCTTTTATTTTGGATATACCACAACTTATTGGCCTTGCCGTTGGCAAAGAAGTACTAAAGACAAACGATACGACCAATATCGTAAGTGAAGTCGATAAACAACCATAATTACAACAGACTGATTCACAAGATTAAGTAAAGAAAGACAAAATATACCTAAACCTAGTTACCGCAGCAAAATGAACGGATAAAGATATGAGTACTTTTGAAGAACAAAATACAGAACAACAGGTAACAAGTAAAACCAAGCAGTTTTTAACTTTTACTATCGCTGATGAACACTTTGGCATGGAGTTACATCAAACCAGAGAAATCATTGAATATGCAGGCATAACCCAAGTGCCATTAATGCCTCAATTCATTACGGGTGTTATCAATTTACGTGGCGAAGTTGTACCTGTCATTGATCTGAGTGTTCGTTTAGGGCGGGAGCCTATTACTATTCACAAAAGAACCTGTGTCATTGTTATTGAGTTACACAGTTCAGAGCAGCACTGTGTGCTAGGGCTGTTAGCGGATGCAGTAAACGAAGTGATTGAAATATCAATAACAGATATTGAAGATGCTCCTGCCTTTGGCGCAAAAATACGTGCCGAATTTATCCAAGGTATAGCCAAGAAAGATGATGAATTTATCGTACTGTTAGATGCAGAAAAAACATTGTCACCCAGAGAATTAGCCCATTTAGTTGAAGCTGAATTGCAATAAAGCTTATTGACTAAAACTATTTATAAATGAGGAAGAAATCATGTTAGAAAAAATAAGCTTAAAAGCAAAGATCTTATTTCTGGGCTTGCTGGTCACTCTAGCATTACTATTATTGGGTTGGTCATCAATTAACAAGTTTTCAGAATTCCATGATTCTGTTGAATATGATTTTAATCGAGTCAGTCAAAATATTGAAATTCTTTCCGATATTACTAACGCTCATGTGATCTTTAAGATCCAAGTACAGGAATGGAAAAATGTACTTATTCGTGGCAACGATGAAAAACAATTTAAAAAATATAGCACTCGCTTCCAAGAGAACTCCGACAGGGTACAGCTATTACTCACCAGTGCGATAGAAAAATCAGCGGCATTAAATAAAGATGTGAATAAACTTGAAGCGGTTAAATTTGAGCATGGTAATTTAAAAAAAGCTTACTTAAGTGCACTCAAAGGGTTTGATAGCAAGGATCAATTAACAGGTAAAAAGGTCGACAAAAGTGTAAGTGGCGTAGACCGACCAGCAAGCAAAGGTATGACCGCACTAGCCGAATCAGCCGAGAAAGACTTTAGAGATATTATCAGCGCAACAATTGTCTCTATGGATACACAGTTTGATACGACTAAATCTTCACTGACCTTATTCGTTGTTGTCGGTGCTTTGGTAGTATTGAGTGTTATGGCTGTTATATTTTATGACTTATTTAAAACCCTTGGCGGTGACCCTCGTTACGCTGCACATGTCTGTAATCAAGTAGCTAATGGTGATTTAAGTATCGATATAGAATTAAAACACAATGATAAGAGCTCTTTACTCTTTAGCATAACGAACATGAAGAACCAGTTAGCGACTATCATTCATGATGTTAGGTCGTCATCAGAAGCGTTATCCTCAGCCTCAACTGAAGTGAACTCTACCGCACAAACCATTGCTAAAGGTGCTTCAGTACAGGCAGCCAGTGTTGAAGAAACTTCTGCATCAATGGAGCAAATGTCAGCGTCCATTTCACAAAATAATGAAAATGCGGGTATCACCAACGGTATGGCACAGCAAGCTTCAAAAGAAGCAACAGGTGGCGGAGAAGCCGTGTCAGAAACTGTGGATGCTATGCAGAAAATTGCTGAAAAAATCAGCGTCATTGATGATATTGCCTACCAAACTAACTTGCTTGCCCTAAACGCTGCGATTGAAGCTGGTCGTGCAGGAGACCACGGTAAAGGTTTTGCAGTGGTGGCATCTGAAGTTAGAAAATTAGCTGAACGTAGTCAAATTGCAGCACAGGAAATTGGTGAATTGGCTAAAGACAGTGTTAAACGTGCAGACTTTGCAGGTAAAGCACTGCAAGAAATGGTGCCTTCAATCAATAAAACCGCTGATTTAGTACAAGAAATTGCTGCTGCATCATCAGAGCAGGCTTCAGGTGTACATCAAATAAATGAAGCGATAGCACAGGTCAACCAAACTATGCAGCATAATGCTGCGGCATCCGAGGAGCTAAGTGCAACCTCTGAAGAAATGAATACACAGGCATTACAATTACAAGAGTCTGTTAACTATTTCACTTTAGAAAGTACTTCACTAGAAAAAATATCTAATCGCTATGTTAGCCCCAATAAGCAAAATACCAGTAATGCAGGCCCGAACAAGCAATCAGGAAAGCCAAACAGTAGCTTAACCGAACACAGTGATAGTAGAGATGATGATGACGATAACTTTGTAAATTATTAAACTCGTCGCTTGGCAGAGTTAACTTAATATTTATAAACAAAGTAAGTCCAATAAGCTTGAGGATCATTAATGCAAGGCATAGTACCAATGCATGAACTAGAAACACTGCCCTCTGAAGAGGTCTTTATCCTTTTTCAAAAATTAGTGCACAAAAAGTTAGGTATTCACTTAGCTAAGCAAAAGCGCATGATGTTAGGGCATAGACTATTAAAACGGGTCAAGCATATTCAAGCTAAAGGCTTTTCTGATTATTTCCGTTATATTAATAATCCAAAGAACGTTAATGAACTTGAAGTAGCCTTAGAGTTAATGACGACCAATGAGACTTTTTTCTTTCGCGAGCAAAAGCACTTTGCTTATATGGCTGAAAAGTTGCTGCCTCAAGCTAACCCAAATAAAGAGTTCAAAGTATGGTGTGCAGCAAGCTCTAGTGGCGAAGAGCCTTACAGTATTGCCATGTTATTAAATGAGCATTGCCATGCTCCATGGTCTGTTGTTGCCTCTGATGTGAATAAGTCTGTCCTAAGCCATGCTAGAAAAGGAATTTACATTGATGACAGAACTAAATTGCTACCGGAGAGTTATCGGCAAAGTTATTGCAGTAAAGGAATAGGTGAATTTGAAGGTTATATGAGAGTTAAGCCTGAATTAAGAAGGCGTGTTAATTTCTTTTGTTTCAATTTACTTAATGACATGGAAAACCTAGGTAAGTATGACCTAATTTTTATACGTAACGTTATGATTTATTTCGATGATAAAACAAGGCAAAAAATAATAACTGGTTTACAACAATGTTTGAACACAGATGGCTATTTATTCATTAGCCACTCAGAGACCTTACATGGTCTTGAGCATAACTTCGAATTATTACAACCCGCTATTTATCGCTATAAAGGTTGAGACAATGCGAAGTATTTATCTAAAAAGAAATTAAGTGATGATACAACATAAGACAATTAACTTGCAGCCTGGAGATGTTTACTTCTCTCAATTAGGCGACCAAGTACAACAGCCGATAAAAATTAAAACGATATTAGGATCTTGTGTTGCCGTAACTATTTGGCATGAAAACTCTCGCTCAGGTGGTATGTGCCATTATCTACTCGCCCAAGAAAGTGAAGCTGCTAAAACAACAAAGCAGCTGCAAAAATACCGCTACGGAGATGAAGCGCTGGATTATTTATTGAAAAAAATGTCATTAATACAGCCAATAAATGAATTTGAATTAGCATTATTTGGCGGTAGTAATATGTATATTAGCTCGGTAAGTCCTAGTATTGGCGAAAGCAATATCACTTTTGCACAAACCTGGGCGAAAGAAAATAACCTAGTGTTTACGCAAGAAGATACCCTTGGCAGCTTAGGACGCAGTATTAGCTTAGATTTAACTAACGGTAATATTGAGGTAAGCAAGTATCCAGTAGAACCAAAGGAGTTATAGGTGACTATCAATGTAATTATTATCGATGACTCAGCAGTCGTTCGACAGGTTATTTCGCAAATACTTAATAACTCGAGTGACATTAATGTCTATGCTGTCGCCAACGATCCTATTTTTGCTTATGCCAAAATGCAAAAACAATGGCCTGATGTCATCATTTTAGATATTGAAATGCCTCGTATGGATGGCATTACTTTTTTAAAGCAAGTCATGACTGAACGTCCGACGCCAGTGATCATTTGCTCTTCATTAGCCGAAAAAGGTGCTGAGCTTTCATTATCAGCTTTAGCTGCCGGAGCATTTGATATTATTACCAAACCACAAATTGGCCTCAAAGGTTTTCTTGAAGAAACGGCAACGCATATTAATAGTGTTGTTAGGGCTGCAGCTAAAGCAAGAATTCAAAAAAAGATAAATCTTACTAGCACATTACAGCCAGCCCACGCACCAGAAAAAACCACAGTAAAAGAGAATGATTTCACTAAGCACGAAACTGATATAGCAGCAATGGCATTAACGACCGATAGAGTTGTTGCTATTGGCTCTTCAACAGGTGGCACAATTGCTTTAGAAAAAATACTAACCACCTTGCCTAGAACAAGCCCGGGTATAGTGATAGTGCAACATATGCCCGAAAAATTTACCAAAGCTTTCGCTGATAGACTAAACTCTCTATGTGAGCTCGAAATTTTTGAAGCAAGCTCTGGTGATAGAATTATTCCGGGTAGAGCTTTAATTGCCCCTGGTGGAAAACACTTACAAGTTAAGCGCTCTGGGGCGCAGTACATTGCTATTGTATCTGAGGGGCCAGCAGTAAACAGGCACTGCCCTTCCGTTGATGTATTGTTTAAATCGTTAGCCAAAAATGCCAAACAAAATGCTACAGGCATTATATTAACGGGTATGGGTAATGATGGCGCACAAGGCTTACTTGCGATGAAACAATCGGGTAGTAAAACTATTGCGCAAAATGAAAGCTCTAGTGTGGTTTTTGGTATGCCCAAAGAAGCAATCAAACTAGGCGCTGCAGATAAAATCGTTGACCTAAACGAAGTTGCAGCACTCGTAGTAAAATAATGAAGTAAGTATCACGGACCCTTTATGCAAACATTAAAAGTACTTGTTGTCGACGATAGTAATGTACAACGAAACCATGTTATGAATATGTGTCTTGAGCACGACCTATCACATGTGGCAGGTGCAACTGACGGCGCTGATGCTGTTGAGAAATTACAGCAAGAGTGCTTTGATCTTGTTTTCATTGATTTAGAAATGCCTATAATGGATGGCGTTGCTTTAGTGAGAAAAATAGCCAAAGATAAGCTTGCACACGCCGTAATTATTTTAAGTTCAAAAGATCCAGCTCTGATATCAAGTATTGGCACTATGGCTGAATCAGATGGTTTGAATGTACTTGGCACATTTCAGAAACCCATGCAGCCTGCCGATTTACTCGCGAGCATCAAAAGGCTTGCTCATAACAGCAAAAAAGAAAAACAACATAAAATCTATAATCGCATTGAATCAAATGACTTGCTCGCAGGTATCAAAGAAAAACAGATAACGCTATGTTATCAGCCCAAGCTGACTTGTAAGGGCTTGCTATTAAAAGGTGTTGAAGCACTGGCTCGTTGGCAACATCCTAAATTAGGCTTTGTCTCTCCAGTTGAGTTTATTACCGCCGCCGAACAGTTCGGTATAATATCCGATCTAACCCACTACCTATTTGATATCGCTTTAAAGCAAAAAGTAATATGGCGTGAACACGGCATTAACTTTCACCTTGCCTTTAACCTTTCGCCTCTGTCTCTCGCTGATAGCGATCTTGCCGATAAAATAGCAGATCAAGTTGAACTGTATAATATTGAGCCAAAGGAAATTGTTTTAGAAGTGACAGAAAATGCAATTTGCGGCGAAATATCTACCGCCATTGAAACATTAGCTAAACTTAGATTAAAAGGTTTTAAGTTAGCTATAGATGATTACGGTACTGGCTTTGCCAATGCACAACAGCTCTCTAGAGTACCGGCAACAGAGTTAAAACTTGATAGGATTTTAGTCGATAATGTCGCAACTAGGCCACAACAGTTAGCTATACTAAAAAGTACGGTGAATCTCGCTAAAGATTTAGGTTTAAATACAGTTGCTGAAGGCGTTGAAAACTTTGAAGATTTTCAGTTGATTTTAAAACTCAATGTCGACTTGGTGCAAGGCTATTACTTTGCAAAGCCAATGGATTCCACAGCGTTAGTAAGTTGGTTGAAAAATGATCTAGCTAAAATTCGCTCTAATCTACATGAAAAGCAAACTCAAGAAAGTAATCACTAACTCACTAGAGATCTATTTTCGTCAAGAATCCAATGTAATTGTTTTTTAAGGGTATTAAGATTAAATGGTTTCATCATAAAACCAGTCACCTTCCCCGAGATTAATGAAAGAATTCGCTCTTTATCATCTTCACATGACACCATAAGAACTGGTAAATTATGAAGTTTTTTATCGTGTCTGATCTTTTCTAAAAGCTGCTGACCATCTAGGTTTGGCATATGCAAATCTGTAATCAACAAATCATAGTCCTGTCCGTGCAGCATCTTCAATGCCTGAATACCGTTTTCTGCTTCATCATTTTGATGGTGACCCAAACTAACCAACATATGGAGCATCACTGCTCGCATAGAAGACATATCATCAACAACTAGAATTTTCATCGGAACAAGTCCTTTTGCATTTTGGTTAATAACAATTAAAGCATTTAAAAAATTATAGTTCATGCTGGTTATTTCGCCAGAGCCTTGTGAAAGATGCTGTGAGCAAACAAAAGCAACATACAAGAAAATGACAAGTAAACAGATCTTTTTGTAAAACAAACTTGACTCTACGTTCTTTATTGATTAAGTTACCACCAAGTCAACTACGCTTGACATAAAATCAAGGAGAGCTTACTTATGAGTGAATTAGTGAATAAAACTAAAAATAAATACGAAAGTAATAACGGCAAAAATACGGCCAACTTGAGAAACTGGACTGTAGCATGGGTAGTTAGCATGGCTATTACCGCATTTGCTCCAAAATATATATGGGATTTTAATACTATCATCACAATTGTATCCGTGCTGACTAGCTTAGCGGTTGGTTTTGGTATGCTACTGTCTAATAGACGGTACTTACAGGGTTTAGATGAGATGCAACAAAAAATATTGTTTGATGCTATGGCGTTTACACTGGGTATTGGACTAGTTGTAGGGTTAACTTATGAATTACTTGAAGATATAAAGTTAATCCCTTTCGAGCCAGAAATACCTCATTTAGTGATCGTTATGTGCCTGAGCTATTTAGCTGCAATCATAGCTGGCCATAGGAAATATCAATGAAAAATCGCTTAAAAGTATTACGTGCTGAACGAGACTGGACCCAAGCACAACTGGCAGAGGCGCTAGAGGTATCAAGACAGACAATTAACGCCATTGAAAAAGGCAAGTTTGATCCTAGCTTGCCATTAGCTTTTAAAACAGCCCGATTATTTAATATGGCCATTGAAGATATTTTTCACGATGAGCTTAGCTCAGTTTAACTATCTCAAAGTTGAAGTTGTTCAAAAATCAGCATCAACTTTAAAGGTAATTGATTTATTTGTTGTCGGATGAGTAAGTTCCAATAACTCAGCATGTAAATGTAAACGATCAGAAGCTATACCATATAGATCATCACCAACTATCGCCATATTCAATCCTAAAGTGTGAGCGCAATGTACACGTAATTGATGCGTACGACCCGTTTTGGGGTACAAGTGCACTCTTGTCGTTTTGTTTTTTTGATCAGGCTTGTTCTCAACTACCTGCCAATGTGTTTGCGCTACTTTTCCGGTTTCAAAACAAACCATTTGTCTTGGTCTATCATCAAAATCAACAACTAATGGCAGGCTTATATCCCCTTCTTGCGCTGGTGTTTTATTTGCTAAAGAAAACACACCATCTAGCAATGCTACATAACGTTTTCTAACTAAACGCTTAATAAACTGTTGCTGTAAACTCTGATTTGCTGATTTAGTTAAGGCAATAACCATTAAGCCTGACGTCGACATATCTAAACGATGCACAATCAAGGGTCCAGTTGCTTGTGGAAACATTTCCTTCATACGGCTATAAACGCTGTCTTTGATTGTTTTTCCTGGTACAGATAATAAGCCGCTAGGTTTATTTACCACGATAATGTATTCATCTTGATAGACAATCTCTAACGCATCTTCAGCGATATTACTAACGAGTAAAGGATCTTCATCTATCGCCATTTCAGAAAGCATATGCGCTAAAATAGGCTGGCACTTACCAATACAAGCGGTGTAAAAGTTCTTATGCTGTCTTACAGCAGACTTTGGAGCTTTTCCCCACCAGAACTCAGCAAGCGCAAGCGGTTTAAAGCCTTGCTTAAAAGCATACTGCAATAATTTAGGTGCTGCGCAATCACCTGCTCCAGCAGGCGGTACACCATACCTTTTATGAAAAGCAGTATCCCGAAAAAGCTCAGTTAGATCCTTCTCTTCACCCTGACTATTCAAAAATTGATATTGCTGAAAAAGGTATTGTTGTAACGCAACCGAGCGATTTTTACGTTCACTTTTTATCTGCTCGATTTGATTGAGCTTTTTATCTACTTCTTGCTGGCATGTTGAAAGTTTTTGCTGCCAAGCTAACTTTAGATATTTGAGAGAGTTTTTATCATTAACGCTTTCTTTTGCTAAACGTTCTTGCAGTGCTAATAGACCTGCTTCATTAAGAGATTCTAGTGCTTGGGAACGTTGACCTTTGCGAGCTTTTCGACGAGCAGACAATTGAATTTGTCTTTGACTAACTTCTTGCTCAGACTCTATTAATAACTTTGCTAAAGTTTGCTGTTGTTGTGTGAGCAGAGCATTATTTTCTAACTCCTTTAATTGTGCATTAAGAGAATTTATTGCTGCCTGCTCTTGTTGAAAATAACTTCCATTTACAGTGCAATCGAAAACAAAAGGCACAAAGGGAGTTAGGTTATTATTCTTTACAACGCTCAGCTCTTTTGTGACTAACTTTCCTGAAAAAGCGGCTAGATAACCAACATTACCTTGATTGTCTTTGACTAATAACACGCCAAGCATTTTACCATTTTCAGCAAAGTCATAACTGGCTTCATCAATTGTTAATTGATTTTGTAACTCTTCACTGGCAAGCAAACACAGAGGGTGCGGTTGGTAATAAAAAGGAAAGGTAAAGCGCTTAGGTAAAGAAAAATCAGCGATAGTTTGTTCGAATGGAATAAAACAAGGGTCTAACATAAATTAAGCATAAAAATAGATGTAAAAGCTAGCGCTATAATAACATGACTGCTTAGTTTTTATTTACCTTAATCTTAACTATGACATACAACAACCATTCCATTATTCAACGGTCTCAAGGCTTAATAATGGAAGGTTGAAAATTAAAGACCAAATTAACTAATAAACACTGTTTATAAATAGTGTTTATTTACTTAACGCAGCTAATTCTAACGTTACCTGCCCAACACCTTGCTTAGCTATTTTATTACTCAGCTCCGCTTGTTTAGTGCTTAATAGAGAAATTCCTTCAACCACCATATCAAATGCTTTCCACTGACCCGTTTTTTTATTTTGTCTCATTTTGAAAACAACTTCGATGGTCGGTGCATTTAAATCTACAATTTGCGTTCTAACAGCAATAATTCTTTTGCCATTAGTTGGTTTATTTGGTTCAAAAATCACTTGCTGATTTTTATATTGAGTTAACGCTGCTGCGTACGTTCTTACTAAATATTGATGCATCGCTTTAACAAAATCAGCACGTTGCTCTTTAGTCGTATTTTTAAGATGCTTACCCAAAATTTTATACGCGGCATAACGATAATCAATGGATGGCATCAACTCCTCTTCAACAATATCATGCATTAAGTAAGGGAATTTTTTAATCGCTTGTTGGTTAGCAGAAATTCGAGAGAATAATTTAGTGCCAGTATCTTTTAGAACCACATAAGGTGAAACAATCGTTTCTTCAGAAACCATAATGGCTTTAGTTGTGGGTGCTGTTAATAAAAACAAAAATAGTATGCTTTGAATAAAAAATATACGCATATTGATATGCTCCTTTAATAAAATACTGTCTGCCAAATAGAGGGAGAAAGCAACAAACCAACCGTTCGGTTTGTTCAATGAGCGAAGTCTAACACCGACCGACCGGTATGTGAATACTTTTTTAAATAACAAAAAAATTTATATGATATTAAATAGCAATAAGAGCTAGCTTAAATTATAGCTAAGATAGCGAGGTATGCAGTAATAGGGGTCTTTATTTTTTCAGAGAACGAATATACGAACATAGCTCTGAAATGACTTGCTGGAACAGTTCTTTATTGCGAGAGCTCTTACTTAAGCTGGTTGAACCATGAAAAGTTGCGACAATAAAATAGGCCACTTGACTATATTTCAACTCAGAACGCAAATCATCGCTAACTCTAGTGAGCGCGTCAACGATAAGTTGATTCAACTTTTCTTGCATAGACAGAATTCGTAAACGAAAACCTTCATCCACATTGGCCATTTCTTCACAAAGGTTATTAAGTGGGCAACCACAAACTGCTTCACTACAGTTCATTTCATTACACATTGAAGTAAAAAAATCGCATAACCCTTCAATAGGGTCTTCTAGTGTCAAAGCAGGCTGCCATGTTCCGAGAAACATAGGGATATATATTTCTTCAAAAACTGCGTAACCCAGTTCAAGTTTATTAGTAAAATGATAATACAGCGCACCTTTAGAAATAGCACAACGATTGAGAATAACCGACAAGCTTGTTGCTTTAAAGCCATGCTGATGTATTTCGTCAGCTGCCACTGTTAGGATCTTTTGGCGAGTTTTTTCTGCGTCACTCATGGTTACTACTCAATTATTTCATTCTACTATTTAAATAATAACCAACCGCTCGGTATGTTGCAAGTAACTTCAATATTCAAGCACGCTATTGTTGATCATTCCAATATAGAACTAGAACGTTTCTAATGAAGCTGGATCGGTTTTAGGTACAAATAAAGAGCTGAAAGCCTTATATGGAGCGAGATATAATGTTATTTGCTGCATTACGGTCAAAAATAGCATCTGTATTAATTAAATAAATGTACTCATTTGAGT
>Ga0114909_1000824_pt1 | contig 19992 bp, 11 predicted proteins | sample MalvireepMed_906_FD_87290 | JGI IMG/M metagenome (GOLD analysis project Ga0114909, IMG submission 87290) | Marine viral communities from the Global Malaspina Expedition - Malaspina viral metaG DeepMed_906 | ecosystem: Environmental > Aquatic > Marine > Oceanic | place: Mediterranean Sea...
ATACACAACAGCAGTTGGTGCTCTCTGAAAAAATGGCATCATTAGGTACTATGACAGCAGGTGTGGCGCACGAAATTAATAACCCTACTAATTTTACCCATGCCGCTGTTTATATGATGCAGGATGAGATTAGTGAAATAAAAGCTTTCTTAAAGCAATTAGCCGGTGGAGATAAAGCTGAGCCAGAAGTATTGCAATCTTTTGATGATAAATTTACTAAGTTAATCGAACTAACTAAAACAGCCACCGAAGGCACCACGCGCATCAAAACTATTGTAGAAGACTTGCGTACCTTTGCGCGTATGGATGATGCTAAACAAGCACAAGTGAATGTGTCAGATTTAATTAACTCAACGGTGCATTTAGTACGCACGCAATATGATGCAATTATCATAAAAACACAGCTTGACTATGAGCCATTAATTACATGTTTTCCATCAAAGCTGAATCAAGTATTTATGAACATTATCGTCAATGCGTGTCAGGCAATCGAAAGTAAAAAAGTACCCCCAGAGAGTTTTGAAGGTATTGTCGTAATAAAAACAGAACTACATAACAACCAACTCATCATAACCTTTGAAGACAATGGCTGCGGCATGACAGAGCAAACCCTCAATAGTCTTTTTGAACCATTCTATACAACTAAAGGTGTAGGTAGTGGTACGGGATTAGGTATGGCTATTTCATTTGGCATTATTGAAGACCACAATGGAACTTTAAAAGTATCTTCGGTAATAAATGAAGGCTCAATTATTAGTATTTGCTTGCCAAGTAATGAGTAAAAAAATAGGAATGATTTATGTCAGTATTTAACATGGAAAACATAACTAAAGACACCGAAAATGAGCGCGATAAACCGTTAGTAATGCTTGTTGATGACGAAGTTGAAAATATCAATGTACTTCGCCAATTGTTAGAATCTCACTTTCAAATAATCACTGGTTTAAATGGTGCTGAAGCCCTAAAAATGATTGACAATATGGTTGATCCAAAACAAATTCAACTTATTATAAGCGACCAGCGCATGCCTAAAGTGACAGGTGTTGAATTTCTGGAACAAATAGTTGATAGAATGCCTGAGACTATCCGTATCATTCTTACGGGCTATTCTGATACTCAAGTGATTATTGATGCGATAAATAAAGCTAAACTATATAAATTTATGACTAAACCTTTTGACCCTGTTGAGTTATCACTGACGGTTCAAAGAGGAGTTGAAGCCTATCAAATGCGTAAAGAACTCATCGAATACTCGACTAATTTGGAAGAAATTGTCAAGAAACGAACAATAGAGCTACATGAAAAAAATGAAGAGCTTAACGAAGCCCTAGACGCTTTAGAAAAACAAAGCCTTACCGATCAACTTACGGGTATACATAATCGGCACTTTTTAACAAAATTTATGCCTCAAGAAGTGGCAAAACTAAATCGTACATTTGAACAAACAAATGACGAGTTAGAACAAATAAGTTTGATGATGGTTGATATCGATTTCTTTAAACAGATTAATGACGATTTCAGCCATGATGCAGGAGATAAAGTGCTTGTTAAGTTTGCCCATATATTAGTTCAAATTTGTCGAGAATCGGATTGGGTTATACGCTGGGGGGGAGAGGAGTTTGTTATTATTGCTCGAGGCTTACCTAAAAAAGATGCCGAAAACCTTGCCGAGAGGGTTTGTCAAAGCATTGAAAAAACTCAATTTGATATAGGGTTAGAGAAAACCATCTCTATAACTTGTTCTATTGGAATAGCTTCATTTCCATTTATGGCGAAGAATCATAAATTGTTAACGTGGCAACAAACATTAAATTTTGCCGACACCGCTCTTTATATAGCCAAAAATAATGGTAGAAATGCTTGGGTGAGCCTCTCTGAAAAAAACATAGAACAACCTGAAAGCTTATATAAAAATACAATGGAGGATATTGAGAGCGGTTATGGGCGTGGTGATATTACGATAAAGCACTCATCATCTATCGAAGCTATTAACTTATAGTTTTATATTTTAGAAGTATTTTCAAGTGACAATAATCTAGTGCTATTGTGGAGTGAAACATTAAACTCTTCTATGAAACTTTGAATGTTTTTTACTATCCACGATGTAAGAGTAAATTCGGGATTAGATATGACGCTTGGTTTGGTCTTATAGACGAGCGTGAGTGTTAAAGTGGCTTTGTTGACTATCAAGATGAAGGTAGCTCAACGTCTAATGAATACTTAATGTAGCTCGAAAACCCATTGATGTTAATGTCCGGTCTACGCCCTGAGACCTTTAACAAGCTTTTTCTTTAAAAAGTAATGGGGAACTTCTATCGCTCAATGCTTTTAAATACTTGGCTTCATTGTATGGTTCTTTAGTTTTCCAGCAACGATATACGATCCTTATCCACTTAAATGCTAGTGAACGCACAGCTGCCTGGTGAGTATTACCTTTTTCCCTTTGCTGCTGATAATAAATTTCCGCCCAGTAAGATTGCCTTATGCTTTTAGCTGCCCACTCTATAAATGATTGTCGAGTAAATTTAGTGCACTGGTATCGCCAATGAATCCAACTCTTTTGACCACTACGTACCGTTACAGGCGCTACCCCTGAATACATTTGAATTTCCGATGCGCTATTGAATCGACTACGGTTTTCCCCAATAGCTACTAGTAACCTAGGTGCTAAACACGGGCCAGTACCTGGTAATGATTTGTAAAGTTCTGCATCAGGCAAAGCATTAAACAACTCACTAATTTCTTTATCGAAGACCTTAATAACCTTTACCGCAACAAGCAGCTGATTAGCTAATGCAACTGCAAGTAGTTGGTGCGACTCTATAATTGCATTATCGAGCGTGAGAGGCTCTGCTTCACTAATAGATTGGATGCGCTTAACGCTATATGAGGCAGTACGTCCAGGATATGAACCAAAAAACTTTTTCAAGGTCTCTGGTCTAGCTCTTTTAAGTTTTTGTAGATTAGGCCAACGTGTAATGAAGTCACAAAAAATCCCCGAACCTCGATGTGAAAACCAATCGAGTAAATGAGGGTAATATTCCTTAAGTGTAACGATTAATCGATTACTAAACCGTCTTTTATCTTCAACTAACTTACGACGCTGTTCAACTAGATACGTCAACTTCCTAACCGGTTCACTTTCCATTTTTAGTGCTTTAATTTTATTGGGATATCTTAGCATTAAATCTAAAGCAAGCTCTGCGTCTGTTGGATCATCCTTTGCGCCGCTGGGCGCAAAAGCTTTACGGTATTGAGCTAACATGGAAGTGTTAACGGGGTGAATAGTGACAAAATCAAACTTTTGAAGTGCGTAAACGATAGGCCCTTTGGATAGTTCAATCGCAACAGCTATTTGTCCTTTGTGTTTCTTATGAAGATTGGCTATCCATTCATTTATCGATTTAGGTGAGTGTTTAATTACTTCAAACTTTCGTGCCTTTGAATTAGCCACTTGAACGCAAACATCGTGTTTATCATTTGCCCAATCAATACCAATATAAACTGAAAACTTAGTCATAGTTACCTCCAATTGTTATTGTCAGCATGTATGCCAAAGCTTTTCGAAAGCAATATAGATAGCGTTTATGGGCAAGCCCTGAGTATTCGTTTATAAGCTAAGGCGTACCTATTGCATCGAAAGTAAACCGGTGATCATCGAAATGATATCGTATCAATGTTCGTATGAAATAGGCACATGATCTGAACACCCTAATTATGGCGATATTCAGACTAAAAGGACTATATTCGTATCAAAGTTGTCATTAGATAGGCTGATTTAAATCGATGTATTATGTCGGATTTGTAGTGATAGTGAGCGTTTAGATATCAAAAAGCACCGTTTTCAATAAGCTTACAGCAGCCATAAAGATTAACAAGTTTCTAGATCCCGCTTTGCGTACAAAGTGACCCTAAATATTGCTAACTGAATTCTAGATAATGTGACTAAAAAAATGAAAAGCCTAAATTTCAGTAGTTCCAAAAGTCAGCGCTGTATAAGCTTAATAGATGAGATAGTCTCAAGCACTATAACCAGTCACATAAATAACCATTGTCTTGGTACATTGCTTTCGTCATTATCAATCAGCATTGCTGGTAAACATTTGTTTGTTACCAGCATAATTTTGATAGAACGCTTGATGCGCTGTTTTCGAAAAGGTATCACTTCTTAGTTCATATTGTGAAATCCACTCAATTAGCATCACTAAATTGGCATCCTGCGCGTCTTTCGATTCATATTTATGTGGTTCCCAAGGACGCTGTTTGGCATTACGAATACAATCTTCAACAGACAAATTCATAAAAATAATCTGGGTCGATTGTGCCTCTGCTATCGTTAATAAATCACTGTAACAACCTTCAATAACCCAATTATTATGCTGCTGCATAAATTGTGCTATGGCTTTTTCGCTTTCGTTTAAAGGTGTTCTGGTGGGTGGAGTCGTTGCTTGCCATGCCAATAGGTCTAAATCTAGATGAGCAAGTTGCTCAGACTGGGCTAATTCTTTAGCCAAGGTTGATTTACCACTGGCTGAGTTGCCAAAAATTAATAACTTGGTCAATTTTTCACTCCATTAAACCTAACGTAACTTAAAAGTATGTCGTTAATATCACATACTTTTAAGCCTTAAGAAACCTTCTCCTTGTTATAATCGGCACAGCTTACTAATTAACATTTAATCCGTGAGTTCTCGCCATTTTTGCATAGCCTCTGATTGACCATTTTTCGCTTTAATGTATAAATTAAGTAACTTTAACTCATTGCTTTGTTTTTCTTCAATGGGTTGAGCAAGCACTTCTATTAATGAGATTCCTGAATGCTCAGCAAATTTTTTAAAAGCGCTTTTAAAGTCGCTTACACTATTACAGGTTTGACTCAGTCCTTGATAAGCACTGACTAAAGCATGCACATCAAATTGTTTATCGTTACAGTGATAAATAGCACCATCGCCACTTTTGCCTAAGTGGAAAACGTTATTACGCATATAAATAATGGTGACATTGCTGCCATCTTTTAAAAAATGAATAAGCTCATTAAGCTGAAAATGAAAGCCGCCATCACCAATAATAACCACTGCACGCTCTGTTTCACTTTGCGCTGATAAGCGTTGTGCGACTACACGAGCATAAGGCAGTGCCGTCCCCATAGCGCCATACCAAGGGTTTGTTAACCATGAACGCCCTAAGTTTGACTCTCTGACCTTTAGACTATAACTGGCAAAATATGAATTACCGACTTCTGGTAAATAAACATAGGGCGTCTTATCTTGGTTTTGCAAATCGTTTAAGGTTTGCGCAAGGTTATTAAAATCAATAGCATCATCACCATTAGCAAGTGCAGCAGTTTTATCTATGGGCATTTCAAAGTTAAAAGCTTGCATATTCGTGTTTAATAATCGTTGAAAAATATCTATGAGATCTTTCTCTAATAACGCCCCACCTTTAAGTAAGGTTTTATTTTCAAATTTCTCTATTTTATGGGTACCTGTGGCAAAAGCTATATTACTGTCTTGTGGGAAAATACTGGTGGCAATATCAATGACATAATCAGCGGTTTTTTCTATATATTCACGACCCTCAGTTTGCGTAAAAATGCCGTTATAAGCACCTAAACATAGGGGAGCATATTCATCAAATAGACCCTTAGCAAACCAAGTAGTGGCATAAGGAATATTAAATTTTTCTGCGACTGCTAGTATCAGCTGCTTTAACTTGTCATTATGTTTTAAACGATCACCAATATAAAATATCGGCGCTTTCGCTTGCTGTAGCTTAGTGACAATGTTATCAACGATTAGCTCATTTCCCGCTAATACATTACTGCCAAAACATATTTTATCAATAGAATGTGGTAATTTAATCGGCTGAGTTTTTGCAAAAACCTGATCGCGTGGCACTTCAATAAACACCGGCTGTTTGTTTTTATAAGCTTCAGCGACTATTTGATAAAAACGCTGTCCGGCAATATTAGGGTGGCCTTGTACCCGTTGCCCTTGTAAACGCTCTACCCGCATACCTAAAGCTGAAAAAGCCTCTAAGGCGTTATCATATTCAGCTTTCCAAGAAGCATTTGGATGAATAGTATGATGAATAGCAACTTGATTGACTTCATCCTCAGCCGGAGCGCCTGAAATGAATACCACAGGTAAACCCTCGGTAACAGCAAGAGCTGCAGCACTCGTACATGGAAGGCTGCCAACCATGTATGTGCTTAAACAAAAACCCATGCCGTCAATTTCTGCGGCTGCGCAAGCTGAAAAGCCAGCATGCATCTCATTGCTAGAGGGGTTAATTTGCAATGTCTCTTGTCCAGCTAATTTGGTTTCACTTAACGCAGCAATAAGGTTTGCCGCAAAATCACCGCCAACACCATAAAGATGTTGGCCACCAAAAAAACCGATAACTTTCGCCATGGTTTCACCTAGGGTAGGCAGCTTCTCGCTATAGTCTTTACCAAAGTTCATTTCATACGACATAAATATCACCTATTTTTCATACCAGAGAGTAGTGGCAATACTTTATAAGCTCAGTAAATACTCCCTATGATTAAGATCATATTTTGCGATATTGCACGCTAAAGACATTAACGTGCGCTGTTCATAGTTTTTTACATGTATTGTAAACAATAGCAATGCAAGCCATCAGACTCTCTCGCCGACATAACTGCTGCCCGCCATTTAGCATGTGTGTTTACTCTAGGAGGTGAATTAGGACAAAGGCATGAGCTAGTCTTTGTTAAAGCAAAAAAATCCGACACAGGGTCGGATTTTTTATTATTCATATAGCAACAGTGCTCTGACTAAATCTTTTCAAATAACATCACAAAACGATCTGTTTTACGGCGCAGTTCTGGCACAAACACTAACTTAGAATGATCATCTGAACTGTTTTCAAGCAAGGTAGACGTTTTGATCAATTTAAAGCCACGCTTTTCTAAGTCAACTTTAACAAAATCACTATCAATGCGATGCAATGTTTTCACATCTCTCGTACCACTACTTTTTGATGCAGCATGATCGATAACTAGCAGTTTCCCACCTGCTTTTAAAGAATTGAGTAGCTGTGGCATGACTTGTTCTGCTGTAAAGTTCCAGCCTTCTTCTTTGAAGAACATATCGTGAAAACCTAACACCAAAAAAGCACTGTCATACTTTTGCTTGGCAAGCTTAAGATCATCCGATTCACTCAAAAGGTAAGTCACATTTTTTAAACGATCATTGGCAAGCCTCTCTTTAAGGCTTTTCTCAGCATATTTAAGGTAAGCTTTTGGTATCTGTAGAGTCACTTCCCCTTTATCGCCAACAACACGTGATAGTATTTCGGAGTAATATCCACCACCTGCCAATAAATCGAGGACTTTATCGCCTTTTTTGACACCTGCAAAGTGAATGATCTCTGCAGGTTTTCGGCCTTCATCTTGTTTAAGGTCGGCCTCACTTCGGCCCGATAAATCTAGTGACCCTGCAAGTACAGGCGCAGTAAAAGCAAATAAGCTTATTGCAGAAATCACGGCAATTTTTTGTTTAACTGTCTTAATTATCATTATTATATCCCTGACTTTGTTTAGTAGAATAACAACGGCATAACGCTATTTTTGATAAATTATGTACGCTGAACACTAGATGACAGTCTATAACAGTATATTATTTCAGCAACAGAGAACTTGTTTCAAGATATGTGGCTAAATGGCTATTGCTAATACTTAATGCAAGTGATGACTCTCAGTAACTTCTATTCTATTTCGGCCATTTTTTTTAGCTAGGTACATGGCTTTATCAGCATCATTTATCAACTGCTCTAAGTTTTGATGTTTGCCATTAAGCGTACTAATACCAACACTCAATGTTGCACACACTTCTTTATCTTCAATAGCTACACAGTGATTCGCTAACGCCAATTGAATACGTCTCGCTATTTCTACACCGTCGTGTAAATCGCAATCAGGTAGCAGAATAATAAACTCTTCACCGCCATAGCGTGCTAGCAAATCAACATCCCGTATTTCTTGATTACAAATTTCACAAATATGTATTAACAACTCATCACCAAATAAGTGACCAAATTCATCATTAATATTTTTAAATAAATCACAATCTAATAACAGTAGCGCCAAGTCATTTTTATTTCTTTTTGCCCGAGAAAACTCCATCTTGCCTCGCTCAAATAAAGCACGCCTATTTGCCACTTTAGTAAGCGCGTCGGTATTCGAAAGCTGCTCTAATACTTGGGTACGCTCTTCCACCACTTTAGTCATGACCTCTAAAGAAACGGTGGTTTCGCTCAGCTTTTGATTCATCAAATTAAAAGCGGTTGCTATGCTGTCAAATTCAGGGGACTTAATCGAAAGTCGTATGTCATGAAAGTGACCACTATGGTTTTGTTCGAAAGCTTTTTTCACTTCTTTGAGTGATGTTCTAAATATTCTAGTTAATTTAAACGCGCCGTATAATAAAGTAAAAATGCACATGGCAAAAAGCAGCACAATAATAAGCGCCTGCTGCTTTATAGTGCTGTTAATATCTTTATACGCAATTGCAGACAGTTGAAGTGAGTCAGAACGTATTGCCTCTAATTGCGTCATTAACCTAGCCGTTAATAACTCTTTAATTGCGGCACTGGCATTTTTTAATTTATTTTCAGTTATCTTTTTAAATAAACGTTTTAAGCTTTTGTTTTGACTGTTAATACTATTTTGAATCGTTTGCTGATGTGGTGTAAGCTCAGGGGGTTGCTTAAGTAAATTACTAAGTTTTTGCTGCGAGTCTAGCCAATTTTTAACGTTGTAATTATTGGCATAAATATTATCACTAACAACAAGTTGCTTTAAGGTATTTGTCTGGTTATCAATTTGTTGGGCATAACTGTCTCGACTAAATGCAAGCTCTACAGTTTTTGATGACCAAAGCACACTGATAACAATCACAGCAAATAGAAAACAACAACATGCCGTAAAAATATATATCCGTTGTGAAAGACTTACTTCCATTGTTACTGCTCCGTTTATAAGGGGATATTCACTGCTGCTGGGTCCACTTGCAACATAGCTCTACTGTCAATGTAATGCTCAATAATGGGTAATTTAGTAAACTCACTCATCTGAGTTGCTACTGCCCAATTTGTTTGAGATTTAATACTTAAGATTAGCGATTGATTTAGCGCCAACTTAAAAACATAGTCAGGCCACACCCAGTCGATAAATTCAGCGGTAATATTGAGTTTATCGATAACAATTTTCTTAGACTCACCAGGATGTGATGCGATGTAATCTATTGCGGTAGTTAAACCTTGAATAACGCACTTTGCTTTTTCAACCAACAAATTATCCGGTGATTGAGAAATCAAATTAAAGCTTAGGGTATTGAGGTTTTTAGTATCATGAATTTTTATCTGTTTACTTAAGAATTGAGCGCTTTGAAAAGCAAAAGGTTCCCACGGAGCAATTGCATCAACTTCATTGTTAATTAAGCTATCAATAAGTTGTTCTGGTTTGTAGTTGTGTAGCTCAATATCGGCGATTGTCAGACCTTCTAACGCTAAAAGCGTACTTAAAAAATACTCACTAGCGGTGCCTTTGGTTACCCCAACGCGTTTTCCATTAAGTTCGATAGCTGAGCTTATCTTATCGCGCCATGTGATCAGTTTTACATCGTTATCAGACTGCACAAACATAGCATGGGTAACAAACGCTTTTTCAGCTAAGCTCTGAAAAGCAATAACAGAATCAGAGCTAGTACCAAAATCAGCCTTACCTTCCATCACACTGGCAAAAGCGGCTTGCCCGCCAATGACCTCTTCAAAGTGAACATTGACACAAGTATCATCGAAAGCATTAATTGCTTGAGCGACATACAAGGGCGCAGATAATGGCGTTCTAGAAACGGCAATACTGACTTGATATTTTGGTTTTGACCAAAGAGACTGAAAATTCAGATAAAGCGAGGTTATGCCTGCCAAAGTAAGCACAAGTAACAAGGAAAATAAAAGCCACTTTTTAATCAAAGTAAAGAATCAATAACAAGCTGTTTATTGAGTATAGGAAAAATTAATGAGATTGGCTCACTAAGCTAGACAATAACGCGCTAGCTCAGTGACTTTACCCACCTAGTATCATAATACGTGCAAGTAAAATACATGCACGATTAAAGCTGGCAACTAAAAATAAACCTTAGTAGCCAACTTTCCTTAACCTTACTCACACTGAATATTTGCTGATTTAGCGGCGCTAGTTTCAAAATAGATATTGCTCATTGATAAAGTTAATACCCCTTCACTTCGCAGCGATAAGGGTTTGATAATTTTGTCAAAGTTCACTCCTTGTTTAGCGAAGCAGTTCAGGTCGATTGACAAATTCCCCCACTGACCTTGTGGTATCTTGTTTAGTGCTTGGGTGATATCAAGCTCTGCCTTGCAACGGCTATTATCGTTAGAGTTTTCACAGCTCATTGATAATATGACAGGCTGGTTTATTGGCTCTTCTCTTTGTAATACCACGATTAACGCCGATTGCTCCTCTTGCTCTTGCGAGAGACTTTTTGGCTGGGAGTTTTCGCTGACAAATTGAATGCCTGCCTCACTTGAACCATCAAGCGTTAATTTAAATGCATCTTCCTGAATTATTTTATCAATGGTACGGTATTGAATACCCGGCAATGCCTGGCTACTTGAATGAATAGCCGCTTCTTGCTTATTCGCCGTTAATATCATTTTCCATGGCTGTTGCACTTTACCTGTAAAGACTTGGCTAGCAATGGCTTCATTTTCTGTCACTTGATAGTCTTGAGAAAGGTTATTCAATAACTGATTTTTTTCGCCATACTTTAAACCATAACCATAAGGCAATAACGGTTGATAATCCTTATCAAAGCGGTTAACTATTTGCTCTGGTGAGTTAGGCCAAGAAAAAGATAATTTACCGGTAAAATCATGTTGAGCTTTGCCTAGAGCATCAGTTAACAAAACATCGGCAATGGCCTTGCCCTCTGAGCCGGGTAACCAAGCAGCAACAAAAGCATCACTAGCATTCAATTCAGGGTTCAACCACATAGGTCGGCCACTAATAAAAATAGAGACTACAGGTATACCTTGTGCTTTTAAGCGCTTAAGCAAAGCTAAGTCTTTTTTGCTGCCATACTGGTACACTAAGTTTTCACGATCGCCATGACCTTCAGCGTAAGGCTCTTCACCATAAACCACTACCGCCACATCTGGTTTAGTAGTAAAGCTACCATTTTTACTTAATTCAATATGACCACCTGCCGCATGCACTTGCGCAGCAAAACCATCATAAATTGAACTGCCTCCTGGGAAGTCACTGTTTTGGTTATTTGTGCCCTGCCAAGTAATAGTCCAACCTCCTGATTGCTTGCCAATATTATTAGCCGCATCACCGGTAAGTAATAAATTCATTTTAGGTGAAAGCGGTAAAATTTGTTTTTCATTCTTAAGCAAGACCAAAGATTCTCTCACCGCTTGCCTCGCGATGTCTCTATGCGTTTCACTACCAATTAATGACATTTTACCCGAGAACTTGCGATTGGCAGGGCTGGCTTTATCAAATAAACCCGCTCTAAATTTTACCCGCAATATTCGCGTTACCGCATCATCAATGCGCGACATTGGAATAATGCCCTGCTTTACTTGAGTTATTGTGTTTTCTAACAAAGGTCTCCATGCGCCTGTTGGTACCATATAAATATCAAGCCCTGCATTAGCCGCTTGAGGACAACTTTCATTGCTACAACCTTCTACTTGACCATGGCCATTCCAGTCACCAACAACAAAACCGTCAAAGCCCATTTTGCCTTTTAATACATCGGTTAATAAATAACGATGACCATGCAGTTTTTCACCATGCCAGCTATTAAATGAAGCCATCACCGACTGAGCACCCGCGGTTAATCCACCAACATAACCTTGAGCATGAATTTCAAATAACTCTTGTTCTGATGAAATATTATTGCCTTGGTCGTCACCAGCAACGGTACCTCCATCGCCAATAAAGTGTTTTACTGTGCTGATAACTCTATCATCACTTAGGAAATCTGTTCCTACACGGCCTTGCAAGCCATGAACGATCGCTTCAGCGTAAGCTTTAACAATTTCGGGGTCTTCTGAGTAACTTTCATAGGTTCGACCCCAGCGATCATCCCTTACGGTAGCCACTGTGGGCGCAAAGACCCAATCAATGCCTGTAGCCATCACTTCTGTTGCTGTAGCCTTGGCTATTTGCTCAATAAGCATAGGGTTATTTGTCGCACCTAAACCAATATTATGTGGGAATAGGGTCGCGCCAATAACATTGTTATGACCATGAACAGCGTCAGTACCCCACATAGTTGGAATCTTGCTACCGTCAAGTGAGTCATCGATTGATGCTTGATACATTGCTTCTGCCAAATCAATCCAGTCTTGGGGCGTTGAGTGTTTGTTATTATTTGGAAATGAGCCTCCACCATTAAAGTAAGAGCCAAAACCGTAACGTCTCATATCATCTGGAGTTACGTCTTTTATTTCAGGTTGCATCATCTGCGCAACTTTTTGCTCAAGTGTCATTGTCGCCAACAGCTTTTGCACTTTCAGCTCAAGCGCATCACTTTTTGTCACTTCCGATTGTATTTTTGGCCACACAGCCAAATTATGTTCAGCTGCACTTTGTGTTTGTGCGTTTTGCTTATTCACCTTAACCGATTGACTGTTACACGCTGCTAAGCCGACAGAAACCATTATTGCTAACATATTTTGTTTAAAGTATTTCACGAGATTAACCTTTTTGAAAAGCAGCTACGGGTTTAGAGCCCCGAAGACCGTAATAAGCAATAAAGACATAGCAGATTGCGGGAAGAATGAAGGCCAATTGCACACCAATAGAGTCGGCAAGTACGCCTTGGATTAATGGTACGATAGCGCCACCAACAATAGCTAAGCACAATACGCCCGCAGCATTACTCGTCGCATCACCAAGGTCTTGAATGGCTAAACTAAAGATTGTTGGAAACATAATAGAATTGAATAGACCTACGGCAATAATGGACCACATTGCCATGGCACCATCAAGCGTAATAGCCATTATGAGCAGGGTAATAACCATGACGGCATTAAAGGCGAGTACCTTGCCTGCAGCAATGTATTGCATCACAAATGCGCCAATAAAGCGTCCGACCATGGCTCCGCCCCAATAATAAGCAATAAAGCGAGCCGCTTCAGATTCCGCCATGCCAGCAATTGATGGTTCTTGTAAAAAGCTTACTAAAAAACTGCCAATAGAGACTTCAGCGCCGACATAAAGAAAAATTCCTATAGCACCTAACTTTAGGTGGCGGTACTGCCACGCTTTACTTGGTGAGACTTGCGCTTGTTGATTTTTGCCTAAATCAGGCAGAGCTAACATAGAAAAAATAAAGGCTAAACCAAGTAAACTAGCAGCGATTAATAAATAGGGTACTTGCACTGCTGCTGCACTCACTGTTTCTGCCGATTCAGCACTACTTTCCACCCCACTATCAATGCCACTAAAAATCAACCAAGCACCAAAAAATGGAGCAACAGTTGTTCCCAACGCATTAAAAGCTTGGGTCATGGTAAGTCGTGATGAAGCAGTTTCTTTGGGCCCTAAAGCACTAACATAAGGGTTTGCAGAAACTTGCAATATGGTTATACCTGAAGCCAAAATGAATAACGCCAGTAAAAAAATACCGTATACAGCCATTTCTGCCGCAGGATAAAAAAGCAGGCAACCGATACTTGCCACGGTCAAACCTGAAATGATGCCTTTCCTGTAACCTATTTTGCTGACTAACGCACCAGCAGGCAGTGACACAATAAAATAAGCACCAAAGAAACAAAACTGCACTAACATCGCTTTGGTATATGAAAGATCAAAGGCAGTTTTTAAATAAGGGATTAAAATATCATTGAGGCAAGTAATAAAACCCCACATGAAAAATAGAGAGGTTAATGAAAACAAGGCAAAGTTATTGCTTTTTGATAACTGTGTCGGGTTCAATTCACCATCAGATTCGAGTATTACTGAGGTACTGGCCATTAGCAGAGTTCCTATTATTTAAATAAAGTAATGAGAGTTTTCGTGTATAGCTACTCACCATTGAGATAAATAATTATTTCGAAAATTTAGACAGTAACATTCAACATCCTTGTTGAATGTTTGTGCGGTTATGGGCTACTGAAAGCTGTAACGAACGCCTACAGCGTAGCGAGGGCCATATTCTCGAGCAAATAAGAATTGCTCTTCGTAACGGCCAAAGCCTTGCTCTGTTTCGTTATTAAGATTGATGCCTTCAAAGAACACAGTGAATCGCTCGGTAAGATCATAATTAACACTCATGTCCCACTGACCAAATTCTTTAGCGAATTGCGGTGGATTATCTGATGAGCCTTGATCTTGGCCGACACCGATAAGGTATTCATCACGCCATGCATACGTTACTTTTACGGATAAACCGTGCTTTTCATAAAAAGCTTGGAAGTTAGCAGAATCACTTAAACCAGGCAGAGGTGTTTGCTGACTAAGGCTATTAACATCAAATTCAATGTCACCTTCCACTAAGGTTGCATTAACGGCAAAACCAAAACCAGTTTCACCAATCAAGTGCTGTAATGCCACCTCAATGCCATAAACATTTTTTGTGTCGGGCGCGTTAAATGGACGTGTTATGTCCCAAAGCATCAATGGGTCACTTGACGTTGGAACTAGGTAACCTTGTTCATTTAAGGTAGAACCATTAGCTTGTATCTGAGCAAATATAGCATCATTTGTAGCTTGCTCGCCTCTGCCTTCAATATCAGCAATAGCTTGCTGCCAACGGGGTCCTTGATAGATATCATTAAACCCTTCGATAGTCGTTGATTCAATCTGACTACCAATAAAGTTTTCAACATCTTTGTTAAAGTAACCAACAGAGGCATAACTGCCTTCGGCATAATAATATTCAAGACTGAAATCAAAGTTAGTTGATTCAAAAGGTTGCAGATTTGAGTTACCTTCACTGCCATTTCTAGAACCAATTTTAGGACTGCCTGATAATGTTCTAGCACCAATAAGAGAAGTTAAAGGCGCACGAGAAATTGTTTTACCCCATGAAACACGACCAACTAAATCATCAGTGATATCAACGCGAACATCCAGCATAGGCAAGAACACATCATGTTCTCCAGTCATTTCAAGGAAGTTATCACCGGCTAAATATTGTGTGTGCCACTCACTACCGCCTTTCCACCAAACATCAACAGGTACGGATTGCAATATCGAACTGGTAACATCCGTTTGTTCATAACGCACACCAAGGTTTACCTGTACGGGGAAGTCGGCAATATCAAACTCCCAAGAACTATCAAGATAAAAGCTCGTGGTATCTTCTTGCACTGAACCTTGACCAAAAGTACCCATATCGTGATAAGCGTCAGTAGCAAAGTAGTCATCACCACCGAGCACATCATTTGTTAAAAAAGCTTCCGAGCGAGCAACCACATCATCAAAATCAAAGGTGTAGAAGTAATGAGGATTTAAGGCACTACCGCCGCCATCAAATGCATCTAAAAAGTCATTGGTATTATGGCGAGTAAACATGCCATCAGGAAAGATTTCGGGCCAGGCAGGGTTAAATAAGAAACCACCAATTAAACCACTCCAAGCATTTGAACCACCAATCTCCTGCTCAGTTCTGGCAACTCCAAACTTGATATCTACTAAACCAATATCAAAAGCATCATTTTCCCAAATACCGTCTAATTGTAATTGCTCAACACTGGCTTCTCCTGGCGAATGAACAAACTGGCTAAAGTGTGAATCAATTTCGCTAGGCATGAGTTCATTACTGCCATTGCGCCAGTGTATTTCTGCATGAGGAATTTCACCGGTTCTGTAATCATAAATTTTAGTATCTAATTGATCCGAACCTAAAACTAAAGTACCGCGACTGCCTAAACCTTTATCAACGCCATTATCTGTCTCACTGCTTGAATCATGATAATCAAGCGTCAAAAACAAGGTATCATTGACTTGCCAGTCTATATTGACGCCTAAAGATTGCTCATCAACTTCAATAGTTTCTCTCGTTGAACTAAAAGAACCATCGTTACCACCGATATCGGCATAAACGACAGTGCCATTTTCATCAAGTTGATAACCATTGATATTGCCACCGTAATCATTCCACATGCCCCAACCAATAGAGTTTCTGCCTGTGACCGCTTTAGTGCCGGTATAATCAAGAGAAATAATGAGTTCATCTGTAGGAGCATATTGCACAACCACGTGACCATTGGTTCTTTCACGTTGAAAATCACTAATGCTATAGTTCATATCACGTGGAAAAAAGTGATCGCCAATGCGGTTACCTTCGTCATCTAAAGGTCGTGGGTCGACTACCATCGACTCATCTAAATTTGTTGGCAAATCAACATTGGCTTGCCAGCCCTGAATACCTGCGCTTTGTTGTTGAAAGTCTCTGCGTTGATGATTGAAAGAAAATGCCACACCAAAGCTATCATCGGCAAAAGTATTCGAATACAAGGCTGAAAATTCAGGAGTCACGTTTTCACCGGCTTCATTGGAGCTATCATGAATCGCTTTGGCTGACAGTGATAACTTTTCACCTGGGCTAGCTAAAGGTTTGGTGGTAACAATATTTACCGTTGCTCCTAAACCGCCGGTAGGGTTTTCTGCTCTAGCCGTTTTATAAACCTCCAAGGCTGAAACGCCATCTGAAGATAAGTTTTCAAAATCGTAAGAGCGGCTATTACCTGTACCTGGCATTTGTCTACCGTTTAAAGTAACCAAGTTAAAATCAGGACCAAAGCCACGTACTGTAATTTTACTACCTTCACCATTGGTACGACTGACAGTTACACCAGTAATTCGCTGTAGAGACTCAGCTAAGTTAGTATCTGGGAACTTACCCATTTCTTCGGCTGATATGGCATCAACGACCCCTGACATGTCTCTTTTGACATTCATTGAGCGCATCAGACTCCCCCTGATACCTTGTACTTCAATTATTTCTACTTCATCTTTTTGTGCTTGTTCTGTTTGTTCTGCTGCTTTTACTTTTGCGGCTTCTTCAGCAAATGCTTGGCTAGTCATGCTAGAAGCAAGAATGGCTGAAATACATAGCGCTAAGCGTTTTTTAGAAAATTGTGAATGTTTCATGTTTACCCTACTTTCTTAAAATTAGTTTCAATTGAGTGACGAATTTGCCACTCGACTTTTTTTAATTACGAGTGCTTAAGGCGCTTTGATAACGACATTATCAAGACGGTATATTGCTCCTTCACCCGCTCCCCAAGCAGGGAAAATCATCAAGACATCAATTGAGCTAATATCCAAACCAGCATCAAATAAACTTTGTAATGAAAATGTGTAGGTTTGCCATTGATCTACGACTGGCGCTAGCCCCTCTTGACTGGCCGTTAATTCAAGCTCAACTGCAGTACTGGCATCACCAGATTCAATTTTAAATACCCAAGTTGCACTAGCGTCATTTGGCATATTGATAACTTTCATTTCAAATTGCACAAAGCCATTGGCAAGTAAGTTAGAAGCATCAAGGTAAACGTCATCGTCGGCAAGTAAGCCCATCACGGTTGGAGTACTGCCAATAACAAACTCAGCCGTCATACCATGGGCAGTATCATCATTCTCAACCGTAGGTGTTGAACCACCACAGCAATCCCAAATGCTCCACTGCGTTTTAACTTCGTCGGCAAACAATACGTGACCAGCAAATTCATCAGCAGCATTTGGGTCATGGATCTCTACATTATCAACACGATAAATAGCACCTTCCCCTGCTCCCCAAGCTGGAAAAATCATCAAAACATCAATAGCACTAACATCAAGACCAGCGTTAGCTAAATCAGACAAGTTAAATGTATAAGTTTGCCATTGGTTTTCACTCGGCATTACTCCTTCAAGACTATCGCTAAGTGGTAACTCAACGGCAGAGGCGCCGTTGTCAGACTCAACTTTAAACATCCATGCTGCACTACTATCACTAGGCATTGAGGTCACTTTCATTTCGAACTCAACAACACCATTAGATAAAATACCGGTGGCATCAAACGGTGCAGGCTTTGCTTCCGGGTCAGTAATATTGCCTTCTCTTGAAATAAAGCCCATAACGGTTGGACTTGCTCCAATAGAAAATTCAGCAACATTGCCATGTTCATCGTCATCAAGTTCAACGGTTGGTAGTGACCCGCCACAGCAATCCCACATTGGCCAACTAGCGTTTTCTTCATCAGTAAATACCACTAACCTAGGTGAAGAAATATCAGCAGAAATTTCAAGGTTGTTAACACGGTATTGAGCGCCTTCACCACTGCCCCAAGCTGGGAATATCATCACTACATCTATCGCACTAACATCTAAACCAGCATCAGCTAAGCTTTGTAAAGAAAACGAATAACTTTGCCATTCACCGACAACGGGAGTTACGCCGTGAGCATTGTCAGTTAATAAAACTTCTGCAGCGCTGTCTCCACCTGAGCTTTCAATTTTTACCATCCAAGCAGAGCTTGCATCATTAGGCGCGGTGACAATGTTTAAATCAAAGCTGACGTTACCTGTTTCAACGATTGGAGATGCATCAAATGGACTTGCTTTACCATCTGGGTCGGTGATATTACCGTCTCTTGAAATAAAGCCATTAACTGTCGCTGTAACACCAACGGTGAATTCCATCACAGGACCTGCAACGTCATCTTCAACCACACTTGGTGTTGAACCTCCACAGCAATCCCATGCAGGCCAATTAGGGTTGATGGTGCCTGAAAAAATAGTTAAATTTTGTGGTATGCCTGAAGAAGGTGGTGAAGGAACCGGAGCTTTACCTTCAACCAGCGCATCATCTAAACTATCCCAACCGCCACGCACGGTTTCACAACCTTTGCCAGTATCTGGGTTTTGAGCACACTGGTAAGCACGAATATAGTCAATTTCAAACGTTTGACCGTTTTCAAAAGCCGCCGCATCAACACCTAAGTTATTTGAGTTTTCAGCCCAATTACCGCCAACCGCATTATTTAGGATCATGAAGAATTGTTGATCAAAAGGAGCATCATCCCAGTGTGTGGTTAATTCTCCCGTAACAGCATCAAAGTATTCAGTAAACCAACCTTTATGCGCTAAGCCGACAGGCTCGTCTTTACTGTTATAACGCACTGTTGATTTACGTTGGGTCGCATATAAATAGTTATCTACATACCAGCGAATTTCGCCTTCTTGCCATTCAATAGCATAAACATGAAAATCATCTGCTGGGCTCATTCCATCAGGTAAACTGTATGCGCTACCTGAATGTGAGTTATCTGGCCACGCTTTGCCATAATGCAAAGTACCATGAACATTGTTTTCCACAACGCCATCATCATTTACCGTTTTTAAGTTAATCGTTTCAAGAATATCGATTTCGCCAGATTTCGGCCAGCCACCGTAGGTATCGTCGGTTGGTAACATCCAAAAGGCAGGGAAGCTGCCCTGCCCGAAAGGCATTTTGGCTTTAATTTCAAAGCGACCATATTTAAAATCAGCTTTGTTTTTACTAATAATACGTGCCGATGTATAAGGAAGTTCAGCTCCTTCTTCTGCAGGCAGAGCAACAAGTTTCAGCGTACCGTCGCTGACAAATGAGTTTTCAGGGTTTTCGGTATAACATTGTTTTTCGTCATTGCCCCCACCCCAGCAGTTTACTTCATGAGTCCAATTTTTATCATCAATGGCGCTACCATCAAATTCATCACTCCACACTAGCTGCCAATCGCTAACAGGCTGAGTTGGATCGACTTTACTAGCATCTGTCTTGGTTTCAGCACTACCGCCACAACCTATCAATGTTGACGCTGTGGCTAAAATGCACAGCTGCGAGATTTTTTTTGCAACTTTAATCATAATTTGTCTTCCAAATACCCGACTATTCTCGTTGTATTACTTAATGAATAATTTTGGTTTTATTTTTAAGAGTTTTATTAACTAAGTAA
>Ga0114909_1000831_pt1 | contig 19932 bp, 17 predicted proteins | sample MalvireepMed_906_FD_87290 | JGI IMG/M metagenome (GOLD analysis project Ga0114909, IMG submission 87290) | Marine viral communities from the Global Malaspina Expedition - Malaspina viral metaG DeepMed_906 | ecosystem: Environmental > Aquatic > Marine > Oceanic | place: Mediterranean Sea...
GTCATGATCTTTGATGAGTGTACTCCATATCCTGCAAGCCACAAAGAGTCAAAAGACTCTATGGAGCTATCTTTACGATGGGCGCAGCGTTCAAAAGACGCTCATGGCGATAGCCCCAATGCGCTTTTTGGTATAGTGCAAGGTGGTATGTATGAAGATTTACGCGAAGTTTCAGTAAAAGGTCTCAAAGGTATTGAATTTGATGGCTATGCCATTGGTGGTTTATCTGTTGGCGAACCAAAAGAAGATATGATCCGTATATTAGATCATACGGCCCCCTTGATTCCAGAAAATAAGCCCCGATACTTGATGGGAGTAGGTAAACCTGAAGATTTAGTTGAAGGTGTACGTCGCGGTATTGATATGTTTGATTGTGTTATGCCAACACGTAATGCCCGAAATGGTCATTTATTTATTAATACCGGTGTGATCAAGATTCGCAATGCTGCTCATAAAACAGATGCAGGACCACTTGATGAAACTTGTGACTGTTACACCTGTAAAAATTATTCGCGCGCTTATTTGCATCATTTAGACAAGTGTAAAGAGATTTTAGGTTCGCAATTAAATACCTTACATAACTTACATTTTTATCAAAAAGTAATGCAAGGTTTGCGTGATGCTATTGAGCAAGGTAAATTAGACGACTTTGTTAGCGAGTTTTACGCATTACGCGGTTTACCTGTGCCACCTTTAGCAGCAGGCAGCAAACAAGTTTAACGCTAAATTAGCAAGATTTTATTCATTATTAAAAGAAGTATAAGAGGAAGTAAATAGTATGAGTTTATTTATCAGCACGGCCCACGCAGCAGGCGGAGCACCAGCACCAGCTGGTGGTGGTATGGAAATGATCATTATGTTGGCCGTTTTTGGTTTGGTCTTTTATTTTATGATTTATCGTCCACAAGCCAAACGAGTTAAAGAGCATAAAGGCTTAATGTCGTCACTAGCTAAAGGTGATGAAGTGTTAACGCAAGGCGGCATTGTTGGTAAAATCATTAAAGTATCTGATGAAAAAGACTTTATCGTGGTTAGTATCAGCGAAGGTACTGAAGTTACAGTGCAAAAAGGTGCTATCAACGCAGTTTTACCTAAAGGCACAATGAAAAATTTATAGTGCTTAATTTCTTTGCCATTTAGCACTGTAACAGCATTAGAAATAGTCACTGACATTTGTCAGTCTGTTATTTCATTTTTGTTATTGTGCAAATTGGCTTAGAACTTAAAAGCTGCACTCATTAGTTCAGTTAAGTAGATAAGGCAGATTTTTATTAAAAATCTCTCCTAGTGAAAGCTAAATAAACGAAACAAACGAATAAAAAGGACACATTGTGTTAAACAAATACCCTTTATGGAAATCACTGATGGTAGCGTTTATCGTTGCTTTAGGTGCGCTCTATGCAACTCCTAACTTATACGGTGAAGATCCTGCTGTACAAGTTTCTGGTTTGCGTGGCGTTGAAGCCGATGCCGCAACGCTTGATACCATTAAAGCTCAGCTTTCGAACAATAATATTGACTATACCAATATTGTTTTAGAAAAAGGTCAAATACTGACACGCTTTAAAAATACTGAAGAGCAATTAAAAGCACGTGATGTTTTAGATGATAGCTTAGGAAAGAAATACTCTGTAGCGCTTAACTTAACACCTGCGACACCTGATTGGTTAGCTGGCATTGGTGGTACACCAATGAAGTTAGGCCTCGATTTGAGTGGTGGTGTTAGCTTCCTTATGGAAGTCAACATGAAAGAAGCCATCAATAAAGCTAAAGTGGGTATGGTTAGTGATTTTCGTGGTGATTTACGTAATGAGAAAATTCGTTATCGCAGCGTAAAAGAAGCCAACGACAGTATTGTTGTTATTTTCCGTAAAGTGGAAGATTTGGCAGCGGCTAAATCGTTATTAAAGAAACGCTATCGTGACTTATTACTTACTGATGATGAAGATACTTTAACCTTAACGGCGAAGATGACCGAGGTTAAGCTTAAAGAGATTCGTGAGTATGCTTTACAGCAAAATATTACAATCATTCGTAACCGTGTTAATGAGTTAGGTGTTGCTGAACCATTAGTACAGCGCCAAGGTAAAAAACATATTGTTATTGAATTACCTGGTGTACAAGATACAGCTAAAGCAAAAGAAATTCTTAATGCAACGGCAACCATTGAATTTCGTCTAGTTGATACCGAAGGTGATTTAGCAAGTGCATTAAATGGCCGTGTACCTGCAAGTTCTATCTTATTAAAAGATAAAGATGGTAAGCCAACCTTGTTGAAAAAACGCATCATGCTAACGGGTGATCATATCACTGACGCTAAGTCTGGTTTTGATGAATATTCACGTCCACAGGTTAATATTTCGCTAGATAGTGCAGGCGGCTCTAAAATGTCTAATGGTACTAAGAGCAATATTGGCAAGCCAATGGCAACCGTATTTATTGAGTACAAACCTACTGATAAACGTGACGTCGAAGGAAATATCATTTTCGAAAAAGTACAAGAAGTCATTTCTGTAGCGACTATTCAGTCACGCTTGGGTAAAAGCTTCCGTATTACTGGGGCAGGTTCACAAGCTGAAGCACATAACCTAGCGTTATTATTACGTGCAGGTGCGTTAATTGCGCCAATTACCATCGTTGAAGAACGTACTGTTGGCCCGACTTTAGGTGCTGAAAACGTGCAACTTGGCTTTCAAGCTATCATGATGGGCTTCGGTTTAGTGTTCATCTTTATGATTATTTATTACCGTGCTTTTGGTATTGTTGCTAACTTTGCCTTGGGCGCTAACCTTGTGTTGATTGTTGGTGTTATGTCAATGATTCCAGGAGCGACATTAACCTTACCTGGCATGGCTGGTATAGTTTTGACTGTTGGTATGGCTGTTGATGCCAACGTGTTGATTTTTGAGCGTATCCGTGAAGAAATGCGCGAAGGGAAATCAATTCAACAGGCAATTCATCAAGGTTACGAAGCAGCGTTCTCTACGATTATTGACGCTAACATCACTACCTTAATTGCAGCATTGATATTGTTTGCTGTCGGTACTGGTCCAGTGAAAGGTTTTGCAGTAACCCTATCTATCGGTATCATTACATCGATGTTTACCTCTGTAGTCGGTTCACGAACCATAGTTAATGCTGTTTGGGGCGGTAAACGCCTTGAAAAGCTATCAATATAGTAAGACGGGAATTTAAATATAATGCAAATTTTACAATTAAAAGAAACCGTCAACTTTATGAGCTATCGCAAGATAGCCATGGTATTTAGTGCCATATTGATGATTGCCTCAATCGTATCGCTATCGACTAATAAGTTAAACTTTGGCTTAGACTTTACTGGCGGTACCTTAATTGAAGTGGGCTTTGAACAAGCGGCCGACTTAAAGCAATTACGTAAAGTGATGACTGATAATGGTTTCCCTGATGCCAAAGTGCAATTCTACGGTAGCAGCCGTGATGTTGTTATTCGTCTTGGCCTTCGTGAAGATGTTAAAGCGGAAATGCTTGGCAATGAAGTTCTATCGATTTTAGAAAATAGCTCAGGCCAGAAAGTTGACATGCGCCGAATAGAGTTCGTTGGTGCTAGTGTTGGTGATGAGCTAGCAGAGCAGGGCGGATTAGCTATGTTAACTGCACTCATCTGTATTCTGGTCTATGTTGCTTTTCGTTTTGAATGGCGCTTTGCTATTGGCTCAGTTGTCGCACTATTTCATGATGTATTGTTAACGTTAGGCTTATTCTCTGTATTACAGCTTGAGTTTGACTTAACTGTGCTCGCGGCAATTCTAGCGGTAATTGGTTATTCACTAAACGATACTATCGTTGTTTCTGATCGTATTCGTGAGAACTTTCGAAAAATCCGTAATAGTGATGCTGAAGAGACAATTAACATCTCACTAACGCAAACCTTAAGTCGTACCTTTATTACATCAATAACTACCTTGTTAGTATTAGCGGCGTTATTCTTTAAAGGCGGCGCCTTAATACATGGTTTTGCAACGGCATTATTATTTGGTGTCTTTGTTGGTACTTATTCTTCAATTTATGTTGCCTCTTTAGTGGCATTAGCTTTAGGTATTTCAAGAGAAGATCTTATTCCTGAAGTGATTGAAAAAGAAGGCGCAGATCAAGAAGCAATGATGCCTTAAGCTATCGAGTTAAGCTGTTTAGCTAACAAGATAAAAGAGAAGCCAAGCTATTATTGCTTGGCTTTTTTATGCCTGAAATTGTGAAAGCTTTGCACTACACTTAGCCTTACTGTATGCTGCACGCCCGCCTTATGCTTAGGTTAACCCCAAAGGCGTATGTGCACCCCATTTATATTGACTTCACCTTTAGAGACTATTTATGAGTTTTTCCGAACTAGGTTTATCAGAGCCGTTACTTAAAGCTGTTAATGAACAAGGTTATAGCAAACCCTCACCTATCCAAGCGAAAGCAATCCCTGCGGTTATTTCTGGCCGTGACGTTATGGCAGCTGCGCAGACTGGTACAGGTAAAACAGCAGGCTTTACCTTACCTTTATTGGAGATCTTATCAAAAGGTGGTACGCAACAAAGCCGTGTGCAATCGAATAATGTTCGTGCACTAGTATTAACACCAACACGAGAGTTGGCTGCACAAGTGAGTGATAGCATAGCTACTTACGGAAAACACTTAAATTTACATTCAACGGTTGTCTTTGGTGGAGTAAAAATTAATCCACAAATGATGCGATTGCGCCAAGGTGTTGATGTACTCGTTGCTACCCCTGGCCGTTTAATGGACTTATATAATCAAAATGCTGTTAAGTTTAGCCAGTTGGAAGTGCTGATATTAGATGAAGCAGACCGTATGTTAGATATGGGCTTTATTCGTGATATTAAAAAAATTATTTCGTTACTGCCTAAGCAGCGCCAAAATTTACTTTTTTCAGCAACTTTTTCTGCAGATATTCGTGCATTAGCTAAAGGATTAGTGAACAAACCTTTAGAAATATCAGTAAACCCAGAAAACAGCACTGCAGAAAAAGTCACACAGTGGTTAACGGCGGTCGATAAAAAGCGCAAACCTGCGGTACTTACACACTTAATAAAAGAAAATAATTGGCAACAGGTATTAGTTTTTACTAAAACTAAACATGGTGCTAATAAGCTTACACGTCATCTTGAGGCTGAAGGTCTGACTGCTGCAGCAATTCATGGTAACAAAAGCCAAGGAGCAAGAACGAAAGCTTTAGCTTCTTTTAAAGATGGACGAGTGCAAATACTAGTGGCAACAGATATCGCTGCACGAGGTATCGATATTGACTTGTTACCACAGGTAGTAAACTTTGACTTACCCAATGTACCTGAGGATTATGTTCACCGAATTGGTAGAACGGCAAGGGCTGGCAATACTGGGCAAGCGGTCTCATTAGTCTGTAATGATGAGTTAAAACTACTTTGGGATATTGAGCATGTTATACAGCAGCATATTGAACGTAAAGTGCTAGAAAAGTTTATTCCAGTAAATGAATTAGGCGAATCACGTGCGATAAAACCATTGAAAGCTAAAAAGCCTAAAAAAGTGAGACGAGATAAGCCTGCAGGGCAAGGTAAAGTTGAGCATAAAGATGGGCAACATGCGAATAAAGCTCATAAACCGCAATCTAAAAAATCACCGGGCGCAAAAGCAACACATAATAAACCACGTCGTGCAAAACCTCACGGTAATCAAAGCAACAATGCTGGTAAAAGTAGTTCTACCTCGTAAAATTGCTACTATTGATAAAGCCGGATTAGCCAACCTTAGCTAATTCGGTCTTATTGATAAAATTATCGAACATTTGTAATACTTGTTCTGTATGATCAGTGATCTCACCAATACCTGTCATTAAAGCCATAGCATCCTTTAGTTCTTGAGCACTAGGAGATGATATTTGTTCGAGGTAATTCAGCTCGTCTCGGAAATATTTATCCATAATTTTATTAGGTTTGGATAATTGAACCCTCAATATAGTTGGATCTTTTAATACTCTGATTTTATCAAATGCTTCGTTCAAACGTCCATTTTCCTGCAATTGTTTGATGTCACTAAACCAAAAACTATATTGTTCACTACCTGATGTTTTTTTGGGTAGTGTAATGATGTAAAAAACCTCTACTATATTTTCGCTATTAACCTTATTAAGCAGGGCTAAGCAATAGTTGCGAAACTTTTCCTGCTCAATCATCTTAAGCAGTAAATGCTGCGTTGTTATATCTTGCTCATCGAAATGTTGTATTTTTGTGTGGTGATTCATGGCAACAGAGCTAATGTGCCATTGACGCTTATCTTGGTTAATAAAAAAAGGTACCGATAAATGATTGTTAGCATAGACATTACGTAGAGCACGCTGTAAGCCATAAATACTGTCTTGCTCAAAGCCGGAATAGGTTAATTCATCCATCTTTTGGTAGATAAATTCACGTAATGCATGACATGCTAGGTGTTTGTTTTCAGGACCATTAATTGCTAAGCGTAAAATCCCATTGTCTTGACTGGCTAGTAATTGATAAGCTTGATTGACCAGACTGAGCGTTTTACCTCGGTAGGGGACATTCATCGTCAGACGGATATTTGCTCCAGCCTTCAGCTTTAATGCTTGATCGAGTTTAATTAATAAACCGCGAGTTGATATATTAATACTGCAACCACTTATTGCCATGCTTTGGTTATTACAATGGGTCAACGTTAGTTTGATTTCATGCTCAAAGCGGTCTTCTGCACGCAGGTCGTCGTTGTCAATGCTGACGACCTCCATCATAGATTTTCTAGCTAATTTAGCCAAAGTAAATTTTGTAGGGTATTTTAAGGCTTGACCCTTAGGTAACTTTATTTTCTTAACTGCCAAGGCATTTTCTATTGCTAAAACGTCATTCAATTCAGTGACGTCACTAAGAATAGCCAACTGAGTACTAGCTTTGAGTAAAGATAAAGTCTGCTTATTCGGCGGTCGATTTAATAATGCCATGGCAGGATTTATATAATCAGGCATAGCACTTGGTACATAAGCATCTTGCTGTGCATTAATTGGTAAAACCTTCAGGCGAAGGTAGCGATAATCCCCATTGAGAACGTACTTGGTTAATAAAGTGCGAGCAGCATAATCATTTTCAAGCTGGCTTTGCCATATAACGATAAATTGTTGATGGCTTTTAGCATTAGTCTTGTATTCATGCTTTAGTAGGTAAGCATAGTCATCAAATTCACGTTGATTATCTAATGCATCTTGTATTTTTTTATGAGCAAATAGTCTAGTCAAAGGCTCATGACCGCTGTCATCCGAAACAAACTGCCAAAGTGCTTGGTTACTTGGTGTTTTTAAGCTTGTCGATGGTCTCCAGCCGGATTGGTATTGTGCACATAACATTGGGATGTCTACAGTGTTGCTTAGCAAGAACTGTTCATGGCACTTTGCGTTTATAGAAGCAACCAAAGGCTCAATCTGTTTTTTTTGTGATTGGTTACTTAGTTCCAATCGTTTAGTGAGCAGGTCATTAAGTGCAATAATCATTTTATTGTCAGAAGATTGAGTTAGCTTCAATAAATAGTGGCTAAACTTTCCTGATTGCACTTTTTTATGGTCTTCTACACTGTATTCTAGAACTATTTCTTGTTGGAAATCTAGAGATGGATCATGGTCATAAAACCACAGGTAGACACTTTGTTCACAGTCGGCAATAGTCTGCAAAGGGGTTTTAATAACACAACCATTAGCATTGAGATCTAAAGCAGATACTTCAATACCCGCAGTGACTTTTCCTTTAAATGACATACCTAGCGGGTCGTAACCAAAAAGCCGGCACTGAGATTCTGCATTTATTGGCTTTTCGTTAAAAAAAGTGTTGTTCACTAGACTAACTTGTTGGATATCTTCAATAGCTATTTTACTTCGCAACCTAGCACTTTCTTTATCGCTCACCATAGCTCGATGACGCTTTTTTGCTTTATCATTTAATTCGTTATAGATATGAGTACTGAATAGGCCATTATTTTTTTCTACACTAGCAAGAAAGAGTGTTTTAGATATTTTATCGAGGTAATGGCAGGAGTTTTGATGTTTAACGGGTTCGCAATCATTAAAGTAAGGGCGAAAATCCATAATCAACACACAAGGTTTAGCGAGCTGTCTGATTTCCATTTTTATAAGAAAACGGGTCGAGTCAGCAAGCTTTGGAGTAAGTTTTGCAATTAAAGTATCTAATTTAGGGTGTGCAGCGTAGGAAAGTAGGCTGAGAATAATCGTCCTAAACTGCACTAAATCATTATTTAGTTGAGGCGCCATTGTTAGTTTCTTTTTAATTATTACATCAGCTCTTTGGCTGAATTTTATTTAAACATATATTGAATGAAGAACTTGCGTGCTTACCAATGGCAAGAAAGCAAAACAAAATCCCTCTAATTACACTACCTATATATGTTAATGCTAGGTTAACTTTATTTCGATGAAAGCATACTGTACAAAAAATACACTGCCTTGGCTAGGGTTAATTTATTTATAACTAGTAAACTATTAAGGTGTTAAATAACCTAAATTAGTTAATGACTCGGCACTGAAAGTATCAACAACGTTACCAATAACAATTAAACTCGGTGGTTTAATATTGTGCAATTTAACTAAGGATTCTAGTGACTCTAGATTTCCTTTGATAACTTGTTGTTTTTGATGGCTGCCCTTACGGATTAATGCTGCAGGCGTGTCGCCACTGCGACCAACCTTTATTAGCTGCTGAGTTATTATAGGCAAGCTTTTAATGCCCATATAAAAAACGACTGTCTGTTCTGAATCACTTAATGTTTGCCAAGGTAGGTCTAATGCACCATTATCTTGCACGTTACCGGTTATTAAGGTGCAACTGCGTGCGACCTTTCTATGGGTGAGGGGAATACCTGCATAACTAGTGCAGGCAGAAGCGGCAGTCATGCCAGGAACAATATGACAAGCAATACTGTGTTCTAAAAGGAAAAGTGCTTCTTCACTTCCACGGCCAAATACAAACGGGTCACCACCCTTTAGCCTAACCACTTTTTTGGATTTCTTTGCATAATCAACAAGCAGTTGGTTGATGCCATCTTGCGGAACACGATGATTTTCTTGTTTTTTACCTACATAGATTTGCTCACAACCCTGAGGAATCAATGCCATGATCTCTTCGCTAACAAGTCGGTCATAAATGACAACCTCTGCTTGTTTTATAAAGCGATACGCCTGTAAAGTTAATAAATCCGGATCACCAGGTCCAGCGCCAACTAAGGCAACTTCTCCGGCAATAAAAGGCTGCTTATGTGCTGGCTGATTAATCAAGTTAAAGTTTTCGGCAATATGTTCCATGGGCTCTCTTAAAAAATATGCTTATCCTGAGTATAAAGCAAAAAAAGCGCCACAGTTTCCTTATTGCTTGAATTCAAGATAAGAAGACTCTGGCGCTTTATAAAATATTTACCTAAAGATAAACAAATACATTGGCTAAATTATTTAGCTAAAGCATCACCTAAGTGTGGACGAATTTCTTTTAGCACGTCTTTTAATATACGGGTATTACCGGCAACAATATTACCTGATTTTGCATGGTTATGACCGCCAGTAAAATCAGTAACAAGACCACCTGCTTCGATAACAAGTAGTTCGCCAGCAGCTGTATCCCAAGGCTTTAGGCCAATTTCAAAGAAGCCATCATAACGACCAGCAGCGACATATGCTAAGTCTAATGCTGCAGAACCTGCGCGACGCATATCAGAAGTTTTAAGGAAAAGCGTTGAAAACATTGCCATATAAGCATTGGTGTGTTGCTTGTATTTGAATGGGAAACCAGTGGCTAGGATAGTGCCAGCTAAATCTTTGTTTTTGTTTACTCGCATACGAAAACCGTTTAACTGCGCGCCTTTACCACGGCTAGCTGTGAACAATTCACCACGGATAGGATCAAATACTACGGCTTGGTCTAATTTACCTTTAACTTTTAAAGCAATAGAGACAGCAAAATGAGGAATGCCTTTAACGAAGTTACTTGTGCCATCTAACGGGTCAATGATCCACTGGTAATCATCATCACTGCCTTTTAAAATCCCTGACTCTTCACCAATGATGGTGTGTTCTGGGTATGATTTACGAATAGTTTCAATAATGGCTTCTTCGGCGCTGATATCAACACTACTAACAAAATCATTTGTTCCTTTTGATTCTACTTCAACTTTATCAAGTTGCTCAAAAGAGCGAACAATAACTTTACCAGCTGTACGCGCGGCGCGCACGGCAATATTTAGCATGGGATGCATATATAGAGTACCTATTTGTAAATAACTTTTAAAAGAACATTTTGATTTCAGCATAGCAAAGCTTGCTGAAAATTAAGCGCGCAAAGTATAGCAAAAATAAATCGATTTAGAAACAGTTACTGAAAAAAAATTGTACAGATAATAAACAGTATAGTCATTCATTTTAGTTTAGTTAGCAGACGAAAGTAATGCTATAGAGAAAAATGGACTAATAAATAGCAAATTGCCCTAGAAGAAATGCCTAAATCAGGGTGATTTTTCTGGGGCACAGAGGTAATATTTTATGGTAGAATGCTAGCCATCTAGATGGGCTTTTGTCCAAGTTGAACGTTATGCAGAGTATAAAATGTCAGATACTGAGAAAGAGAATACAACTAAGTCGTTATTGGAACAAGTAAAAATCGTTTTAGTAAACACTTCTGATTGCCGTAATATTGGTAGTGCAGCACGCGCTATGAAAACGATGGGATTGAGTCAACTTGTACTTGTTGACCCTATTGAAATGCCAAACGGTCAGGCACAAGCTTTGGCTGCTGGCGCTACCGATGTACTCGCTAATGCGCAAGTTGTTAATACATTAAGCGAAGCAATAGAAGGTTGTGGTTTAGTGGTAGGTACTAGCGCACGCTCTCGTACCTTACCTTGGCCAATGCTAGAGCCTAGAGCTTGTGGTGAAAAGTTAGTTGCTGAATTAAATGAATATCCGGTAGCGTTAGTTTTTGGTCGTGAAAGTAGTGGATTAACTAATGACGAATTACAGCTTTGTCATTTTCATGTACAAATTCCAGCAAACCCAGATTACAGCTCATTGAATCTAGCTATGGCAGTGCAAACTTTGAGTTATGAGGTACGCACGAGTTATTTGCTTGCACATGACCAAAATTTCCAAGAACGTAGTACAGGTAATGGCAACTTTATTGGTAAAACTAAAGCGACAAGTGACGATGATGAACTTTATCCTGTTACAGAAGAAACAGAACGCTTTTATCAGCACTTTGAAAAAGCTTTAAAAGCAACAGGTTTTATTGTGGAAAGCCATCCCGGATTGGTCCTAACCAAATTAAGACGTTTGTTCAATAGAGCAAGACCTGATGTAAAAGAAATAAAAATGATGCGTGGTATTCTTGCTTCAATGGAAAGAGCCGCGAAGAAATAGCTTGTTGCATATTGCTTACAGCTAATAACGTTAGATTAAGGAAATATATATGTTTAGTCGTATCAAAGAAGATATCAATAGTGTCTTTGATAGAGATCCCGCTGCTAGGACAAGTTTTGAAGTTATTCTTAACTACCCAGGCATGCATGCTATTTGGATTCATCGACTAAGTCATAAGTTATGGTGCGCAGGTTGGAAATTATTTGCACGCGTGCTTTCTACATTTTCTCGCTGGTTAACTGGTATTGAAATTCATCCCGGAGCTAAATTAGGTCGCCGTGTTTTTATCGATCATGGTATGGGAATAGTTATTGGTGAAACGGCTGAAATTGGTAATGATGTAACTTTATATCATGGCGTTACTTTGGGTGGTACTAGCTGGAAGGCTGGTAAACGTCACCCTACATTAGAAGACAATGTTGTCATTGGCGCTGGTGCACAAGTACTTGGTCCTATTACCATAGGTAAAGGCGGTAAAGTTGGTTCTAACTCTGTCGTTGTAAAAGATGTACCTGCTAATGCGACTGCAGTTGGAATTCCTGGAAGAATTGTTCCAGATAAAAAAGCTAAAGATGATAGCGAAGATGAAAAAAGGCAACAAGCGGCACAAAAATTTGGTTTTGATGCCTATGCTGTCTCACATGATAATCCTGATCCTGTAGCTAAAGCTATTGGGCGCTTACTCGATCATGTACATTTGATGGATGCTAGAGTAACTGAGCTAAGCAAAGAAATTAACACCTTAGGTGGGGACGTTTGCTCTAAAAACTTACCAGAATTAAGGGTAGGTGAATTTGTTGAAGATGAGCTAGCAGCAGCTAAGCGCCGTGAAGGTATAATCAATAGTTTTGATCCTGAAATTTAGGTTAATTCACAAAAGTATAATAGTTGACTAAATTAGTCGGTTATTACTTTTCGTATTCTTCAACATAGTGTACAATACTTGAGTAAATTAGTCGGGTATATATTTGACCTATTTAGTCAGGTATATAGTTGACTAATTTATAAGGTTATGTAAAATTGCGCCGCATTGTTACGATTATTTAGTTGTCCTACTAAATTTTTATGCTCGTAACCTTGCATATTTAACCAGTACCATCGAAATTATTGCAGTCAATAATATAATTTCGATAAAGTTGTAGTACTCGAGAGCTGATTATGAAACTTACCTCAAAAGGTCGTTACGCTGTTACAGCTATGTTAGATGTAACTATTCATGCTGTATACGGACCTGTCTCTTTGGCCGACATTTCTGAGCGCCAAGGTATTTCTTTGTCTTATCTAGAGCAACTTTTTTCCCGTCTTCGCAAACAAGGTTTAGTTACTAGCGTACGTGGTCCAGGTGGTGGTTACCGGTTAGGAAAATGCTCTGCTCAGATAGCTGTGGCAGATGTAATTTGTGCTGTTAATGAAAGTGTTGATGCGACTAAATGCTCAGGCAAAGGTAATTGCCAAGATGGTGAACAATGTTTAACGCATTCATTATGGGAAGGCTTAAGTCAGCGAATAGAGGAGTTTTTGCAAAGCATTTCGCTAGCTGAACTCGTTGCTAAAAATGATGTTAAATCGGTGTCTAAACGACAAGATGAACTGCACTTAAGTAACAACAAAACCATCGCGCTAGAAAGCTTAATCAGCACTAAAAATATTATGCATAATTTACAATAATGAGTAATTTTACTGCCTAAACATATAAAATTAGCTAATGATGAATTTGCTAATAGAAATACAAATTTAATTTATTCGGATAATGGTTGTTATTTAACAATCGTTATTGAAGATTTACCATTGGAGAGTGATAGCAAATGAAGCTGCCTATTTATTTTGATTACTCAGCAACAACGCCTGTAGATAAGCGAGTTGCGGAGAAAATGATGCAATACATGACCAAAGATGGTCATTTTGGTAACCCTGCCTCGCGTTCTCATAAGTTCGGCTGGCAAGCAGAAGAAGCCGTTGATATTGCCCGTAATCAAGTAGCGGAACTTATCAATGCCGATCCTCGTGAGATCGTCTTTACATCAGGTGCTACTGAATCTGATAACTTAGCCATTAAAGGTGCTGCAAATTTTTACGATAAAAAAGGTAAACATATCATTACCTGTAAAACTGAGCATAAAGCCGTTTTAGATCCTTGTCGTGAATTAGAGCGTCAAGGTTTTGAAGTGACATATCTTGATCCTGAAGATAATGGCCTAATAGATTTAAATAAGCTTGCCGCGGCTATGCGTGATGACACAATTTTAGTGAGCATTATGCAGGTGAACAATGAAATAGGTGTTGTTCAAGACATCAACGAGATTGGCGAAATGTGTCGCGCTCGTAAAATAATTTTCCATGTTGATGCTGCGCAAAGTGCAGGCAAAATCAATATTGATATGCAAAGTTTAAAAGTAGATTTATTGTCTATTTCAGCACATAAAATGTATGGGCCAAAAGGTATAGGTGCATTGTATGTTCGTCGTAAACCACGTATCCGTTTGGAAGCACAAATGCACGGTGGTGGTCATGAACGTGGTATGCGCTCAGGCACACTCGCTACACACCAAATTGTTGGCATGGGTGAAGCGTGTCGTTTAGCTAAAGAAGAAATGGCACAAGATTTAACGCATGTTACTGCGATGCGCGATCGACTTTGGACTGGTGTTAGCTCAATGGAGCAAGTATTTATCAATGGTGATGCTGACAAGCGTTACCCAGGTAATTTAAACGTCAGTTTTAATTTTGTTGAAGGTGAGTCATTAATCATGGCGCTTAAAGACTTGGCTGTTTCTTCTGGATCAGCTTGTACTTCAGCGAGTCTTGAACCTTCTTATGTACTACGTGCACTTGGCTTAAATGATGAAATGGCGCACAGCTCAATTCGTTTCAGCTTTGGTCGCTTCACTACAGAAGAAGAAATTGACTATGCAATTGAATTGATTAAAAACGCAATCGGTCATCTGCGTGATATGTCTCCTCTTTGGGAAATGTTCAAAGATGGCATTGATTTAGACTCAATTGAGTGGGCAGCACACTAACTAATTTACTGCACTAACACCCTAGTAGTTAGTGCAAGCGAGGAGAATATTATGGCTTACAGCGAAAAAGTAATCGATCATTATGAAAACCCACGTAATGTTGGCTCTATGGATAAAAACGATCCATCAGTAGCAACTGGCATGGTTGGCGCACCTGCGTGTGGCGATGTAATGAAGTTACAATTAAAAATTTCAGATGAAGGCATTATTGAAGATGCTAAATTCAAAACTTATGGTTGTGGCTCTGCTATCGCTTCAAGTTCATTAGTAACTGAGTGGGTAAAAGGCAAATCAATTGAAGAAGCAGGTGAAATTAAAAACACTGCTATTGCTGAAGAGTTAGCTTTACCACCAGTTAAAATTCATTGCTCTATTTTGGCGGAAGATGCTATTAAAGCGGCGATTGAAGATTATCAAACTAAACAAGGTAAGTAACGGAGAGTATCATGTCAGTTACTTTGACAGCATCAGCAGCTGAGCGAGTTAAATCTTTTATGGTTAACCGAGGTAAAGGCCTCGGTTTACGTTTAGGTATTAAAACGACAGGCTGCTCAGGATTAGCTTATGTTCTGGAATTTGTTGATGATCTCAATGAAGATGATGAACTGTTTTCTATTGATGACGTTAACATCATTATCGATGCAAAAAGCTTGGTCTATCTTGCTGGCATTGAATTAGATTTTGTTAAAGAAGGCTTAAATGAAGGCTTTAAATTCACTAACCCTAACGCCAAAGGTGAATGTGGTTGTGGTGAGTCCTTCAACGTATAATCGTTTAATTCTTTGTTATTTGGTTCAAATACAGTTTTGAAAGTAGTCTAGACTCGTGTCAACTCCATGCTCCTTTTTTGTATTAGAACCAAATAATTTTAATTTTAGCCATTATATAAATGAATTAATCCAAGTTATAATTCTTTAGGTAACAAAGTGAATTACTTCCAATTATTCGCCATTGAAACGTCTTTTGATGTCGACTTACAGCAGTTATCATCAATATATCAAACGTTGCAAAAAACTGTGCATCCTGACAAGTTTGCTCATGCTTCTGAGCAAGAACAACGTATTGCTGTGCAAAAATCAGCAGAAATTAATGATGCTTACCAGACCTTGAAACAACCATTACAACGTGCTGAGTATATGCTTATACAGCGTGGTGTGGATATGCCAGCAGAGCAGAAATCATTTAGTGATACTGTCTTTTTAATGCGACAAATGGAATTGCGTGAATCGCTTGAAGAAGTGAAATATGCTGAAGATGTTGAGGGTGCATTAGTTGCACTGCAAACAGAATTAGACAGTGAATACCTGCAACTATTTAAGTTAATGCAACAGCAGATCTCTGAAAATAGCTCGGCATCAAATGAATTAGCATGTGAGAATTTACGAAAATTAAAGTTCTACCAAAAACTTAATATCGAAGTGGAGCGTTTGGAAGATAGCTTATTTGATGATTAATTTAATGGTCAGGTCGATGCCAGTGTCGCGCTGTCATCGTCTTATAAGCGTTTTTTGAATATTTTACTAACTATCAATACAACTATCACTAAGTAAAAAATAATGGCTTTATTACAAATAGCAGAACCCGGTCAAAGTACAGTTCCTCATGAACATAGATTAGCTGCAGGCATCGATTTAGGAACCACTAATTCGCTTATTGCTACTGTACAAAGTGGTAGTGCTAAAACACTTAGCGACGTTGAAGGTCGCGACATCCTACCGTCGGTAGTTAGCTATCAAGCCGATGATGTCTTGGTTGGTCATTCTGCACAAGCGTTTAGCATTGCCGATGCCGGTAATACTATTACTTCAGCGAAACGTTTAATTGGTCGTTCGCTTGATGATATTCAAAGTAAATACCCCTCATTGCCCTATCAGTTTTGTGGCGATGAAAACCATCCTGAAATAAACACCCGCCATGGTGCCATAAACCCTGTTCAGGTCTCGAGTGAAATTTTAAAGAATTTAAAAATAAGAGCCGAAGAAAGTTTAGGCGGCGATTTAACAGGTGTCGTGATTACCGTACCTGCACATTTTGATGATGCGCAACGTCAAAGTACAAAAGATGCAGCCAAATTAGCTGGCTTGACAGTTTTACGTTTGTTGAATGAACCCACTGCTGCTGCAGTAGCGTATGGCTTAGATACCGAGCATGAAGGTGGTCAGGAAGGTATTGTTGCGGTTTATGATTTAGGTGGCGGTACTTTTGACATTTCAATACTACGTTTGAGTAAAGGTGTTTTTGAAGTGTTAGCTACAGGTGGTGATTCAGCACTTGGTGGTGATGACTTTGATGTTACCTTGGTTGACCACTTTATTGCAGAGGCAGGCCTTACAAGACCTCTAACTGCTTCTGTTGAGCGACAACTAATGATAGCTGCCTGTGATGCTAAAGAGCAGCTTACCAACAGTGAGAAAGTTGAGGTATCGTTAGATCTATCTAACGATAGAACTTGGACATATAGCTTAACTAAAGCAACGTTTGAGCACTTGATTGGCGATCTAGTGAAAAAAACGTTACGTGCTTGTCGTCGCAGTTTAAAGGATGCACAAATCACTCTTGATGACGTTATTGAAGTAGTGATGGTAGGTGGCTCTACGCGTGTACCATTAGTACGCGCAGAAGTTGAAAAATACTTTAATAAAAAGCCCCTAACGTCAATTGACCCAGATAAGGTCGTTGCGATAGGCGCAGCCATACAAGCAGATATACTAGCGGGCAATAAACCTGACAGTGATATGTTATTGCTTGATGTGATTCCATTATCTTTAGGTTTAGAGACGATGGGCGGCTTAGTTGAAAAAGTTATTCCGCGTAATACCACTATCCCTGTTGCTAAAGCACAAGAGTTTACCACTTTCAAAGATGGTCAAACGGCAATGGCTGTACATGTCTTGCAAGGAGAGCGAGAATTAGTCGACGGTTGTCGCTCATTAGCACGTTTTGAATTGCGTGGTATTCCTGCTATGACTGCTGGCGCAGCTCATATACGGGTAACATTTAAAGTGGATGCAGATGGTTTGTTGTCGGTATCTGCAATGGAAAAATCAACGGGTGTTGAATCAAGCATTGAAGTCAAACCTTCCTTTGGCTTAGACGATAGTCAAATCAGTCAAATGATTAAAGAATCAATGAGCAATGCTGCGGATGATATGCAAGCACGTATGCTAAAAGAGCAACAGGTTGAAGCCTTACGTGTAATAGAGTCTGTGCAAGCCGCTTTATCTAGCGACAGTGCATTGCTTAATGACAGTGAAATAGCTCAAATAGAACAAGCAATTAAGAACCTTGCTCAAATTAGTCAAGGCACTGATAGCAAAGCCGTTGAAGCTGCAATTGAAAAGTTAAACGATAGCACGGCAATATTTGCAGAACGTAGAATGGATAGCTCGATAAGCCAAGCTTTGTCGGGACAATCGGTAGAAAAGCTTTAAACGTAACCTTAACCGTTAATTGTAAGTTATTAGATTAAGCTAGAAATAAGTCAAAAAAAGAGATTTCAAATGCCAAAAATTATATTTTTACCCAATGAAGAATTATGCCCGGATGGCGCTGTAGTTGAAGCTGAAAAAGGCGAGAGCGTATTAAACGTGGCCTTGAAAAATGATATCGGTATTGAACATGCTTGTGAAAAAGTGTGTGCTTGTACTACTTGCCATGTCATTATCCGAGAAGGTTTTGATTCGATAGAAGAAAGTGATGAACTTGAAGATGATATGCTTGATAAAGCATGGGGCTTAGAGCCTGAATCTCGTCTGAGCTGTCAATCAATCGTTGGCGATGAAGATTTAGTGGTAGATATTCCTAAATATACGGTGAACATGGTTTCTGAAAACCACTAGTCAACAAGCAAAGAATTAAATTAAAAAAGGGTAATAACAGCAATGTTATTACCTTTTTTTGATCGGACATAATGATAAACTCTAATATCAAAATAACCTGCACAGAGGTGTTTATAGAATACTGCGCCTAGCTATCGTTAATGGCTAGATAGCAGTCATTATCCACTAGCTATCTTGCTTAATAAAGTTGAAGATATGGCATTTTTTTACTAGATTTAAAACACCTCTAAATAAGTATGCCGCTGATGTTTAAAAAAATAAATCCGAAATCCTTATTCTTAATTCCAATCCTTATAGCGGTCATTGCCACCTTTGTTCAGTATGCCTTAGAGTATTGGCAAGAATTTGAGCATTTAAAGTCTGTACACCAGTTTTATGAAAAATATGTTGCAATAACAGACGCAAGAACAGCCACACTTGATACTGAATTAGCACAATTATTAAATTCATATAAACAGTGCGACGCTAACTTTCGCTCAGAACTTCGAGAATTAAAATATTCAAGGCATATGTTGACAGAAGTAGCCATTGTGGAAAATGGGATATCTATATGTGGTGACCAACAAGGAAGCGAATTACCTATCAAATTAGTCCCGATTAATGATCAGGGACAATTTCTTAAAGCTCACAACCGTATTGTTTTGTACCGTTTTAATGCTAGTAATAATAAATTCATTACATTTACAATTTCATTTCGTGAGTTATGGATGTCAGGCACTTCACTTTATATCAATTATATCAAAGCCCATTTTCAACTAAATGACGAATTTTTAATTGCCATTGATAGAGATAATTACTACACAGTTGAACCTCAAATTAACGAGAAGGATTACACACCGTTTGTACATAAAGCACATGATGACTCAGCTTTTTCAATGAAAATATATTACCCAAACATTAATATTACAAAGATAAGTAATAACGGTATCTTCCGGATTGCTTTGATAACTTTATTAACGCTAGTTCTAGCTTTATTCTATTACTTAAAAGTAGTTAGCAAATTAGGCAACCAAATTAGTGCTGCTTATAAAAATAAAGAATTCATTCCGCACTTTCAGCCAATTGTCAATCTGGAAACAGGTAAGTGGGTAGGTGCTGAGGCATTAATACGCTGGTATAAAGGTGGAGAAATTTATAAAAGACCTGACCAGTTTATTCCTTTTACCGAAGAACATGGAATGTCATCAGGTTTTTAAGATATTTGTATAGAAGATAGCCTTATTTTACTTGAACGGATAAGAAGCTCAGAAAAAGATTTTTTTGTCAGTATAAACCTTTCGCCGAATGACTTAGAAAACCAGCATGTCGATCATATTGGAGAACTTAAAAAAATTTCGCAGATCTTGCCTAAGTTAGAGTTCGAGATTACTGAGCGTGGCATTAATCAAAAAATAATGAAAAAATTTAGTCGAATGATCAAAAAAATTCACTCTTTTGGTTTTAGTGTATCGTTAGACGATTTTGGTACCGGACAAGCTGGACTCAGTTATATAAATTCACTTCATTTTAATAAAATTAAAATAGATAAAAGGTTTGTCGATGCGATAAATCAAGACTCTGTAGACTTTCATATCCTGACAACAATAATAGATCTTGCTAGTAAACTCGATGTAGAAATTGTTGCTGAAGGTGTTGAAAC